>ERZ1740055.305-NODE-305-length-12117-cov-8.439562_pt1 | contig 12117 bp, 7 predicted proteins | sample MGYA00581747_ERZ1740055 | MGnify/ENA primary metagenome ERZ1740055 (study PRJEB43018, sample SAMN04849739) | marine metagenome | isolation source: floating plastic debris | place: Pacific Ocean | collected 2008-08-28 | study: EMG produced TPA metagenomics assembly...
GACGGCATCGAGCAGATCCATGCAGAGGTTTCTTTTTCTTCTCTTTAGAGGGGGAAAAAAACCTCTGCCAAGCAGGGTACTTGTTAGTCTACCTACCAAATATTAGTAGAGGGAGTTCCTAACGTTTAATTAAAAATTGAAAGGTGTATTGAAAACTAAATCTAACACATTTGGTTTGAAAACACAAAAAATGCAAGCAGTAGAAGCCATTGATTCTAGTTTTATTCAAAGAAACCCTTAAACTAAAACATTCGGTACTAATTCAATACTACTAAGCGGTAGTTAATATACAAATGTTCGAGCTTTTTCTCAAACTAATTTTCTCATTGTATTTTAATTGTCTATGATTAATTCATTCTAAAATTTTATTCCTAAGTGAAAGAAAAATAAACATTTGCTTTAAGCTTTTTCAATGGAGGAAATAGTCTCACAAGTTGCTTTAAGTTGTAGACAGCGCGGAGTTGCTAATATGCTTCATTTGGCAAAAAAAAGATGATCCTGACTTCATATAAGCATGGTGAAAAGAGGATTTTTACAAAGGTAAAATTTGTTTGCATAGCTGCAAGCCAAAAATTGTCACAAAAAAGCGCATACTCGTTGAAGACATCAAGTCGTCAAAATAATACTGTTATAATTAATTACCTGTAAAGAAACCCTAAAACAATTGATGTTGGTTTATTCTTAGTTTGCACTCTTTTTTGTAGAAAGGGAACATTTTATTGTTTTGTTAAATAAATAAAATATATAAATAAATAGTTTACTGAATATAATACATTGCAGCCAAGGGGTGAATTGCGAATTATTTACAAGTAATTGATAATAAATAAGTTTCCTATTTACAAAAAATTCTGTTGAATAGGTAGGATAAAGTTGAATAAAATGGCTTATCATAGCCCTAAGTTAGCACGTGTACACATCTCTGGAATAAAAGAGTTCCTAAAGCAGTCGGTGCGAGTTCGTGGCATCTGAAAAATTCTATACTTTTAGTTTTTAAGGTGGCTCAAACCAGTTTCAAGAGACTTTGTTATTAAAAAAATTGACACTAAAACACTTATCAATCAACAGCAATGTTTTGGTACCATATCAAACACCAATTATTGATATAAAAGATTCGGTTCGTTTTCGTTAACATAGCAACAGGAAAGCCCTGCAAAAATACTCCATATTTAAACTTTACCTGCTCATATCTCAAAAACAAACTCAGTCTCTCCCACTTTTTGTTTCTGAAATATAAACAGCATGCCAGAAAAAAGCTTTTGGCAAAGTTAAAAAAATTCTACGAGCAAATTCAGAGCCACCTTAAATAATTGAAAAGTTAAGGTAACTCCGAATTCGCTCGGTAGAATTTTTTATACTTTGCAGAAAGTTTTCTTCTGGCATGCTGATCACTTTTGTGCAATAAAAAACTGAGCTCACCGAGTTTGTTTTTCAGATATGAGCAACTAAAGCCAAAATATAGTGTGTTTTTGCAAGGCTTTCCGGTTTCCATGGTAACTTGTTACATCAAGAAAACAACTACATCTTGTTCAGCAATAATTGATGTTTCACAGGGTACCATAACATTGCTGTTACGTGATAATGTGTTGTAGTGTAAATCCTTCTAGTAACAAGATCTATTGAAAGTGTTTTGAGCCACCTAAAAAGTCAATAACCATTTCAGCTGAAGCAATAATTGATGTTTCACAGGGTACCATAACATTGCTGTGACGTGATAAAGTGTTGTAGTGTCAATCCCTCTAATAACAAGGTCTCTTGAAATTGTTGAAACTGGTTTGAGCCACCTTAAGTATTTCCTCAGTAGAACATAGAACACAAAATCAGAGTCACCGCTGTTCTATTGGCGATGTGTAGGAGCTCTCTTAAGTGCCTTCGCAAAAAAACTACAAGACACTAGGCTAAGGGTTGAACGTCCTCCTCAGTCACTTTAAAACTTTCAGGGTTAGTCCAGTGGCAAACCAAAACCGAACTAACCGCACAGTAGACTGGTGAATTACCATGCAGGCAGCGGTTAGTACATGATTGAGGTGACGTGTTGCTTTTGCAGGTGGTTAAGAGCACAGTAACTGTTGAATGGTAGAGTCAAATTTGTACTTCTGATATTGGTCTGTTTTCATCAGTATTAGGTTTATTTGTGCAATCGTTTGTTTAGCGCCGGTAATAAGTTACTGTTAAGGCAAGTAAACATGATTTCAAGGGTCAAATGCAAATTTTGTGCAGATTTTCAATTAGTAATATGGTTTGTTAAACTACGATATTTATTTGAGTCAGATAGTCTGATATTCAGATAGTCTGATATCAAGGTTTTTGCCAGCCTCAACTGCCGGAGGCTTGACATACGGTGCACTTAATGTCCTTGTTTAATCCTCGGAATGAATGAAAACCACCGAATGTCGTAAGTTTGATTTATAATTCAATCATCTCCATTGCTTTACTTTCCACAGCAACGGCAGTTTGTGGAAATGGAATACACCTACCAAGGTGAGCCAGTAAGAAGACCACCAAAGATTCCAAGCCCTATTTGTACACCATCTGGTTCCCCTATTTCGTCTTCACTTTCTCTTGCTGCAGTTTGTAACGATGCTTGCTATAACCGGAACAGTTACGATGGTAAGTGTGTGAAGCGAGTGCGCTCTCTCTCCGAGCCAGCCCATAGACATGGCAACGCAATGGATCATATTGAAATGAACGATATCAGAAATAAATCCAAATGTAACAGGAAACCGCATTCAAATGCAAAACCCCATGCGTGCAGCCATGGTCATTGCGACATTCACCATGGTGATACGAGGCAACCTAACAATATTACAACATCAGCAGTGGTGACAATGCCAGACTTTGAAACAGTAACTATACCTAATAATATTGGACATGGACCGGAACATTCAACGCCTAATGATCGGCGTCGCTATGATTCCAGTTGTAACGATAAGCGACACTCGCCGTCGCATCACACTGTAATCTGACAAGACAAGTACGAAATAGAGCAGAACTGCTTTTGAAGAGGCCTCTGTTCAAAAATATTCTAAAAAATACTTCAAAATCATGTTTTGTGCATAACTTGTCATTAAGCAGATGTACGAACAAAAGCTGAAAAATAATTTGAAGCTTTTGAAATCGTTTCAAGGAGTTGTTCATGCAGTTAAGCGAGACAACGCCATAAGAAACAACCAATCGTGAAATATGATGAATGAAATGGATCCACTCTTCGGATTAGTAACGCAATAGTCAAATGATAACACTGATAAAAGGAGGGCTTAACTTTTAGGGAAGCGAATTATAAACGAAATACAGGGTTTAAAAACTCGAGAAACGGTGCTTATGCTTTATGACTTCCTCTATAAAATAACGACAAAATAAGCCTTAATGATATTGAAAAGGTCTTTATTTACGAACAAGAAAAAATGGGGAAGTGTTGTCAGTACCAAACAGCAAAGGTGATTAAGTAGTGTTCAAGCCCTTTGATTAACTTACTAGAAAAGAAATGGAGAATGTGACGAATGGAGCGTAGCAAAGGATTGTGAATGATGCAAGCGGTATTTAAGCAATCGATGTGATGCCAGATGGTATCTTGTGAGTTAACCAACTTGACCGCAAAAGGAATGACGACCACAAAATGTTATCAATTTCGGGCCTACTGGGGTACTTTGTTTACAAAACCGATGTGATGCCTAAAAAGGGCCCTAGCAACAACAAAAAAAAAAAGCTATGCAATACACAACATTGATAGCTTTTGAGGAAACGATATGATGTTTAAAATGGTACTTTGTGCGTAACGCACATTCATTTAGCAATTCGATTTGATGCCAAAAGGGTACCTACCGAGGTACTACCCTGATATGCGACAAAATGATGCCTGCGACATAATTCATGTGAGATCCGCAGTAGGATTGTGTTGTAAGGGAACTGAGTTTAGTTGCCTACATCATTCACCTTTTGACATCACTTCTTTCCAAAATGTCTCGCCAATTTGTTGTTATTTCCCAAAACATCAAACTGGGTTGAACAACGAGCACCGAACTGTCACTTGAAACACAAACGTTCTGAAGGTGAGAGTAGCAATATAATCCCAGTAATGAAAAGTGTTGAATGACGCACTATAAACTCGAAAAACATTTAATGAAGCAAAATTTTCTGGTTTTGAAACCAAGACATTAGCACAATGTAAATACAATTGTAACCATCCAATGGCGTAGTGAAATACACAGACACGATTAACAGTTAATTCCTTTCTACTTCAAAATCTCTCAAGATCAAAGCTTAGAGTTAACAAACTATAAACATCTTCTAGTCGAAGTAAACAAAGTTTGAATTTTGTTGCTCTTAGTGCTAGATGCTGAAAAGATTTATCCAAACTATCGCATCATGGAAAATCGAATTCCTGTTTATAGTGAAACTTATAACAGTTTGATTTAGTCTTGTTTCATCACTTTTTCAGTAATTTGCAAATTTGTGAAAGATTCTAAAAGAGTCAAGAGTCTTCACCGTAATTATTTATGTACAATAAAAGGAGTAAAACGAAATTCAATTTTACAACGCAGAAAAAACAGATGTATATATACTATTTATGTGCAGAGCAAGTCTCTGCCTGTCTGAGTTCTGAGCGGTTGGAATTTCAGAATTAAAAGGCCAGAAAAACGGAGTTTCATTATTCAAAATTTTAATACATTTAATTTAAAACATATTTTTCATCTTACATAGGAATTGAATTCAAAGTTTTGTAACATAGATAGCCATACCAAAGCGGAATTTTCAGAAATCTGTAACATAGTTGAACAAGTTTTGTAAGGTTGATATAATGGTAAGATGATCGAGTTGAAATGAGGTCACGCCTCACGATCAAACGACTTACTTTAGACAGTTTTGTTTCGTTTATAAATATTTGAAAAAACTTTGGCTCATGATAAACAGCAAGTTGCTTTCAATTTTTCTATAACAAATAACGTCTACTTCCCAGTTTCATCATTAAGCCATCTGAACTACAGCTAGGAGTGTACAATATAATCCTCTTACGGATACTCAACTTATGTACCAATCATGCATTGTGATAGAAAGTAGCCATGTAAACTATCCGAACTCCTGTTACGTAAGGTAAAAAATACGAGGCTTAATCAAACTTAAACTAATGATATATCAAAGAGAAAATAACTAGCGGTAAACTAGTGTGAGCTGCGTCGGTGTTTCTAAAGAACCAATTTAGTGATAAATATGTAAATTCTACACCGTGTAAAAAGAGAAAACTTACTCTTTTACTCCGACGAAGGACTAACGCCAGAAACGTCAGTAAGTTTTCTCTTTTTATACGGTGTAGAACTTACATATTTATCACTAATGATATATCAAATCAACTGAGTTTACTTTTGTCTTCAGTGTATCGTTTGATCTTAACTTTGCATTATTATTCGTCGTCGTTTAATGAATCAAAAAGTAAGAGATAAAGACAACACGTTTATTTTTCTCTAAAGTTAATTGAGGAAATTTAATTATTTTGTGTCATCAACTTCCACAAGGTTGAGGAGACATGATGTCTGCAAGCAGCAAATGCAAGAAAAATAACTTATTATACCCCAGTGATTAATGATCAGTATTTGACTGATACATTTTTGAGTCCACTAGACTCCTTTACAAATGCTCAACCCTGCCCCAGCCTTAAAGTGCAAACGATCGAAGTAAAAAACAAGTTTGGTAAAGCTATTAGTTTAAGTTCTCATTTCCCCAAATGTCCAGTCTTAAACGACAGAAAGCTCGTCCATGTATTATTATGCCAGTTTAAAATCTCGAAAACGGCCCTTTAAGGTGTCTCCATTTTGCGCTCGGGCAACGGTCAGATTTCAACGGTATGACGTTGCCAGTGCAGAGCAAATAGAGCTGGAAAGTAAAAACAACTCGGTAAAGGATGGAATGGTTTCGCTATTAAACATTTCTCACTTTTCAACAAAGCACGCAAGAAGAAACAAATCCTGTCGCGTCAACTTGAGAACCACCGGCTACGTCTTCAGAACCAAACTCGTCAGCAGTCTCTCGAGACACCTGTTTGGCCTTTTATAGCTACTTGAAGCTGTAAAAAAATGTTTTCAAAACAGTTTTACCAACTTAAATTTTTTTCTTCATCTGCACTTTACCTCTGCACTCTACCCAAGGTAGAGTTTCTATAGAACTATCTTAAAGAGTGGGATTGATTCTGTGTATGTATACATTCTGTTGGCTCTGTACTTTATGGGACACTTTCAACATCAGAGATTTCCAACTCGCACTGGAAGTATAACTTGCATTAAAAATTCTAACATTTGTTTTTTTTTATGTTTAAGCTAAAGATTTCGTTTGTTTCATATTTAGTATTAGAAGAAGCTTACTTTTTTCTGAATGTATGTTTAACGTATGTAAACTAAAATCAGAAATGGTGGCAGTTGCTGAATCTAAAAAGAATAATTGATGTAAAGATCTTTCCTCAACCTTAAACATATATTTTGTGTTTTCACTAAATTAGAAAAGCGGTGTTGGAGGAAAAAATGAAGGAAGAAAGTTGCTTAGGGGGAGAGAGAAGTGGCGGCGCGTTGACCATTAATTGACAAACTTTCGCTGAGCAATGACAGTGATGGGAAAACAAAGTTTCTTAATATAAAGTTTTTTATGTTTACTCTGTTTTTATACAAAAATTTAAAGAAAAAATGAAGACAATCAACTTCCTTTATATCAACCGATGCCCCCCTCTTTGTCTATAGACGTAATCCTATCAATAGCAGTGAGTGAAAATCAAATCTAGAAGCTGCTTAAATACTTTCTACTTAAAACGTGACAGCAAAAGGTTTGTGAAGTACTAAGTGTTTTCAAACACATTTAAGACCTTATATACAGGTATTCATAGTTATCTTTTTACTTGAATGGTTCGGTCTTAAAACTGATAAAATAAAATCAGGTTTCTGTTGAAAAAAACTTGTATTTGATTGTTTAAATTACACTTGGCTTTTTCCTTCCCAACTCTCCCCAGTCCCCTAACCATGAACAATGAAAGGAGTTGCATAAGTGTAACGCAACAGCATAGTTGATCACATTGATAAATATAGTTGGTCAACAAGGTAAAAGATATCTTCAAGCCCCTTAACAGGGTCTTATTAGATATTGCTCAACCAGACGACAAAGATAATAATACAACCCCTTTCTAAAAGTGAAATAGGTGTAGTCAGGAGATGTCATAATAACTCCGAAGAAATGTACGGCTTACGAACACTTGTGCAGAATTGTCCATAACCCATACGGTTCTTAGGAATTTTTGTATACTAAAACAGCTATAATTCATTATTTACTGATCCCTTTAACACCAAACTTTGGGATTTCGCTATGTACAGTGTGGTCTTTGTTTCTATATAGGTCTTATTTCGCAGTTAAGGGACTTGTACCCAGGCTCTCACGATATGAAAAATGACAAGGGACGGGTTACTAAAAATAATTATGAATAAGAACAAGCAAACACGCTGGTGTTAGTATTAACTAGAAAAGGTAAAGCGCGAGAATGACTTCAGTTACAAGCGGCCAAGGGAAACTTTAGGGCTTTAAAGAAAGGTTTAACTGGGTTTGACTGGTAAGGAGAGGTTAAAATGAGTGAAAACGTACAAAGTCGGGTTAGGGAATGGTCGACTGGGGAGACTAAGGACGGGTTAGGGCGTAAAGATCATATTCGTTTAAATAAACTGGTTTGGTTTTGTGAAGATATTTCCGGGTTTTCCATCTAGGAGACAGTACGATTAATAAACGGTCGAGAAATGTCAGATAAAACTATCTTTTAAGAAAGGAAACATTCAGGAGAACTGTTCTGCAACTTTTCAACTACCGCAGACTTTTATTGAAAATGTTTCGTGTACAAAATCTATAAACTATCCACGCAAAAGGCTGCTAAGCAGTGGAAATAGTAACAAGCTAATGTTACTGTCAAAGGCAATTAATCGTCGATAACTATATCGATAAGTAAAACGATAAAATTGATTCTGTTGAACAATCTTGCAAAAATTCCATGGCTAATAGCTTAACTCTTTTAATTATCTTACGAATGAAAACATAAATATGAAAAGTAGTTTGAAATTAATTTACGTCAATAAACACTTTTTACAAGTTTTGAAACAGAGTTACTCGCTGAGTTGACAAAGCAAAGCCGTTCCTTTCTCGATCCAGTAATCAGAGAGTTGATCTGTTGGTAGGTACACTGCTACTACGAAATTGGTAGAGTGACCTAAGAAATAAATGGAATAAAGGAACAATAATCAGTTTTATAAAATGATTTAGATAGTACGTGCCTTTTGATTGGTCAACAAGTGTGTTTTCATAGCGCTGTAGTGAAACACGAAAATGACGTGAGCAATATGGTTGGCTGTCTCCAAGTTGTGAGAATTTACAGTTTCATGAAAGAAATTAAAGTATACATAAGCACTTCCTATATTTGTTAAGACGCAAAATAATAATTTTATAAAAGAAATAAAACATGTTCTCTGTACCTTCAAAGCCTGGTGAAAAACTCAGCAAGGAGAATTCTTGAGCAGATGAAAACCCTCGACTGCGTCCCAAGTTTTCACTGATCTGCTCTCGAATTCTCCCAATCGTTCACCTCGGTTTTCACCAGGCTATGAAGGCACGAAGAACATGTTTTATTTCTTAAATGTTAAGGTTTTAAACTTCTATATTCTTCGTTACGGATTATTTACGCATGTTGTAAACTGGACTAGGCTTAAACGTACCTGCTGTATTCTTCATTAAGGATTATACATCCATATTTTAGTAATGATGAGGTTTTACCCTGTTTTATTCTTCGCTAACGATTACCGATCCATATTTCAGTAATGAGATTTTTAACATACTGTTTTCTTTGTTAAGGATTATCAATCCATAATTTAGTTATGATAACTAAAAATCTCATAACTAAAATATGAATGGGTAATCCTTAACGAGAGATTAGAGTGGGTTAAAGCCACTTTAATCTTTGTTAAGATTTACTCATTCATATTTTAGCTATGAGATTTTTAACCTGCTTTAATCTTCGTTAAGGATTATCCATCGATATTTTAGTTATGATGACGTTCTTAACCTGCTTTATTCTTCGTTAAGAATCACCCATGCATATTTTAATTATGACAAGGTTTTAATCTGCTTTAATCCTTGTTAAGAATTATCAATCCATATTTTAGTAACCCAGGTTTAACCTGGTGTATTGACGTTTAGTTATTTAACCTCAACAGAGATTCCAATACAATTAAAAAAAACGATAATTGTTTTTCTTTGTCTTCCAAACTAATTTTTAAAATATCATAATCCAACAATCCTAACTTTGATGAAGGAAGCGATGTAGATACCCTACTTTAGTTTCGTAGACAATGAATTAACGCACTCTGGGAAGAGATCGAGATTTTTAACATAAAAGTACCTGTAGTCGATAGTACTCCAGCACGGAGAGATGTCTTGTACAAAGGACATTTGTATCTGGATTTTTCTGGTGTAAAGTTCATCTTAGGTTCCATATGCAACATCGGAAGAGGCTGCAGGATGAATCAAGAGAGCAGGCTTCAATAACCAGGGACTACCGGCTATCCGTTTATTAACATCTTAATCCAGACCAACCCATTCATCCAAAACACATAAATCAATCCAGCTACGCAACAAACTATCAATTCTTTGTTTCATTTATTCTTTTCAACGTCACTCTTCATTGCCTCAGTCAACTCCTAAATCCCCTAAATCCATCGAATCAAGCAATCAACTGAACCAACTAATCCATCGAATCGACCAATCCATCTAATCAAATAGTCCATCGAATCAACAAAACCATTGAACCAAGATAGATAGATATATAGATAGATAGATAGATCATATTGCAGCCTTCTAAGGTTGAATTGCATGACTATTTACAAAGATAATAATAATAGTTGTCATATTAATGAAGTTCAAACTATTAAAAAGTGTTTACAATATGAAAAACTCAAGGAATCTATTTCCTACTCATGCTAGGGAAAAAGGTGGAACTGAAGCGCTTAGGACGCGTTTATTCTGCAGCAAAAGCAAAAGCAACCAATCCATCGGGTTGACCAATCCATCCAACTCTCTCTTCCTCCCTCCTCGTCTCTCGTTCATATATCCATCTACCCCATCCTTCCCTCTATCCTAATTACAACGCATCCATCGAATCAAGCCATTAATATATTCCTTCCTTCCATTCGTTTGTCCCTTTTTCCCCATTTCTTCTTTCACCTACCAATTTAATCAATTCATCGATCCACCCATCTGTCCTTTCTTCCTCTATTCATCTATTATACCATTCAACTCATCCAAACTTCCATCATTCCAAGCATTTACCTAATCGTCCGTGGAACAATCGATCTATTTGTTTCTAAATTATAATCATCTGACCTGTTTTCTGTTGCGATTTGGATTTCTAATCAGTCGTTTAAAACCAGCATATAAACACAAACTGTTAGGTAGATTATGCCTATCGCAGATAATGCCTATCTTACGCACAAAAGGAAAATACCGGATTCATTTCTCCAGCAAACGGATCTGCAAGCACCATTCTTTTATCATCCCAACGAGAGGCGTCCATATACAATCCGTGCACCAACACTCCGTCTTCTGGACTCTCAATTTCCTGGTCTAGTTCTAGTGTTTGACCAAACTCCAATTTAGATGTTGCCTCAGCAATCTCCTCCTGGTTGCGATAATGTGGCTGAACGTTGAAGTTGAATGAAAGCTGATCAATTGGCTGGTTATATTTGCGGGCGTGGTTTTGTAATGTTCCAGTTAAGAAACCTGTTGAGAGCCATTCAGCCTTGTTACTGTATAAGGGGTTAAATAACTTTACAATGAATTTCAGATACGCTAGGTATTCCTTGAAGTAAATGGAACAATGTTGAGCAAATGTGAAAGTACTGAAACTGTTAAAACAGTTCATGGTAATAAAAAGTTACCTTGAGGGAAAAAAAATCCCGAGATCCAGAAAGACTTGGGAGCTCCATGCACAATCCAATGCTGTGAAAAGGAAAAAAAAACTCTATGTGAGGTCATATAGTTACTATAAGTGATCAATTGCTTGTTGCTTAGATTATAAATTTTGCGGTTGAAATTATATTAATATAGGCTTTTCAAATCACATTTTAATATTAAAAATGTCCAACCTTTAAGGGAGACAGTATGACAGTAAACTTGTAATCAAAGGAAGAAAAACAATTCATCAAAAAGGAAAAGCACAGGAGATACAAAATAAAAGAATAATGTAGGACAATGTAAACCAAACAGAAAAGTATCACATTCGGAGTACTTACATCAATGAACATAGTTCTGAGGACAAGATCCTTAACCCACGAACCAAGAGGCTTGAGAGATGGGTAAGCAGCGTTTGCCCACATTGAGGGAACCTGTTAAAGCAACATTTAATCATCACCTTTTTTGATGTGCAACCAGATGGTTATAATTCCAGTCCTATTAAGAAAAACGAGGTCACAGAGAGCACTAAGACTAGTATTTTTAAAAACACTGGAGAAACAAAAGTTTCCCGACTCAAAGAAAATGCAAACGTTAAGAAACGAACAGTAGCAAATCCATTCATCAAAGGGGACATGTGGTAAATAAATTCGGAGGTACCACTTCACTGCAATTAGGGGATTTCCAAATTCTAGCCTCTAGAAACCAGAAAACCCGCATCCAAAGTCTACGACAAAGAACTACTCCCCGAATAAATTACCTTACATGAAATCTGCAAGCTACCACGCCCCTTACCCTGCAATTGTAACATGATCAAGTATTTCTCCTTCCAATAACTGCTAATCTCACCGTGTTGTTGAGGAAGCTGGTGTAGACTTTGTCCAACTCCAAGGACATTACTACAAGACCTTTGATGGCTTTCTTCAGCAGGTGCAGCGAGTTCTTTTAAAATGCAAAGGGAAAACACGTCACGGCAATAGGTCATAAATCATGAGACACTTGTGAAAAAAATGAGGCTAACACTCGATCTTTGTTAAGTTTAATATTCGTACTCATATGTGCGTTTTTGGATTAGATAGTGTCTGTATCACTATGGTTCCAGTAAAAGGTGCCAATAAATATGCTTTATGTTAAGCTTTCCTCTCTTTTAATGCACGATGTCCA
>ERZ1740055.306-NODE-306-length-12117-cov-6.853590_pt1 | contig 12117 bp, 5 predicted proteins | sample MGYA00581747_ERZ1740055 | MGnify/ENA primary metagenome ERZ1740055 (study PRJEB43018, sample SAMN04849739) | marine metagenome | isolation source: floating plastic debris | place: Pacific Ocean | collected 2008-08-28 | study: EMG produced TPA metagenomics assembly...
ACGCTTTTTTCGTTATCATTGTCCTTAAAACTCAAATACGCTGTTCACTTTATGCCATAACTTACAACAGTGAAAGACATAGGTTTGACAGGGACCACAATAACGATATGGATATGTCGGACTACTTAGCAATATTTGCTTTTGAACAATACAAAAATCATGCCAAAAATTACATTAGGCTGTCAGTGATCAAATTTTCTAACACAGTACTTAGTCATTGCTCAAGAGCATAAAATGTGTTGCGGAAAAGGTAAAGTGCCACGTTCTTCTTAATCAAAACTTTTTTAAAAAATAGTGAAGTTTTGCCTTCTTGAGAATCTTTAGTTCATATTGCATTAGAACTACTGGTCACACTCCTTTTTAAACTTTTGGTTACTGAAAACAATAGATTCCATTCGTGCTAATGACACTGAATATAAAGATTCCCAGAAGCCATCTGTTTGACACAGTTGAGGTCCGGTAGGGGGCTAATCGCATAGTATAAAAACAGCTCGTGCAGTGTACTCCATCTCATAAACTGAGCTACCGAAAGTGAGTATAGCAGAAGATCCTTTATGTGAGAGAGGATAATTTTAACGGTTAGTAGTTTTAACTCTATGTTCCTCAAGTTGCTCCAGGTTGTAGTAAGCGGTAGATTTGATTTGTAGCTGTTGCATGCGCTGGCTAAATGATGCTACGATTTCGATCTCTCTTTTTTTTTCTCGCTGAAATTGAAGTTGACGGCAAAACCCATTTTTCATAGTCTTCAATCTTTCTGGGTGTTATGTTCTGTAAGTTTGTTTCCGTAAACATTGCTTTACTAATAATTCTTAATTGTCTTTGAAAAGCTAAAATTTTATTTAAAAAAAACATGTATGCATGGAGTTTTGCGATGCACCACCAGCTTGTTCTCTGTTGAATTGCGCTTTCCACCACCCACAGAGTTATTCAACGTTATCTTCATATAGCAATTGTTAATTAGCAACCCTTTAGTTTAACTTTTACCTTATCTTATAACTCTTTGAAGTAAAATAAGCTTTATAATAGTATATTTCTAAAATCTATCGCTTCTGCTATGAGCTCGGTGCCTTAATTTTGGTTAGGTTTTGAGTATTTGCTGTGGCTCCCGATTAAAAACGAAGTCTCTTATACTGTTCGTTACTTCAAAGAAACTTTTACCCCACACGAAGCTAATGCTTAATGGTGTAAATATTTTTAGCTACGAACAAAGACAGTCTTTTCTGTATTCAATTTACAAAATATGAATGACTACTACTATCGTTCATTAGAAATTTAGAAGGTAAATTTGTGCATCAACCCTGCCATAGGCCTTTCAACTTAGTTTATTTTTTGTTTTCACTTTGCAAAATAGGTCTTCACTTATGGCTGTCAATGTAACGAAATTTAAACAATGTGTAAATTTAATTTAATTGCCAAAATATGTCCATGGTAGCTTTACTTCATTAATCAAATCCATGACAAACTGTAAAAGAGAAAGAAAGCTAGTCACAATGTTTACACAAAGCAGATATTGAGATAGTAAACCTTAATGCGAAATGCTTGATTATTTCGTGTCTTTAATTGTTGTCAAGAATTAAAAGCAAAAGCAGTCTTTTAACGGCTTTCGTTTTATTACAATCTTAGTTTCATTTGGCTTCTACTTGCAAGTCGTTCTATTTTACAAACTGAATAATAAAAGAAGTGTTAATAGTTGTTTTATTCAAACATAAACAGCCATTACCCCATATTCCACACGTAGAATAAACATCGTCACACCAGAGATAGCACAGTGATAGACATGTTTGACAGTGAGAGTTGATTCATTGTCAACTAGTACTCAAACATCTACATTCGTGCTTCAGTGTTATCTCGGCTCATTTTACAGTGTTATGCTGCCCGTTTCCCGCGGGGCTGTGTTCAACTTAGTTAAATTATTACTGAAATGAGCCAATGGATTTTCGGTTGCGTTGATGTGATTTCACAAAAGCGATACTGTGTTTGTAACAAAGTTTTACAATTTTGGAAAATATCACTGAAATACAATTAAAAAGCCAAACATTTCAGAAATACCTGATGATCGAGATTTCCTTTTCAAGAGGCTCTAGTGTGTGCATGTTTGGATGTCAAAAAGGGGAAAAAGAAATAAATTGTGTTTTGAAGTGTAATACTGATCTAATTACAAATTTAGGACTGGCATGTCATTAAGAAATGCCAAGCATATACTGTATTTTACTAGCTATAGATTCAGTTTTGATGGTAACTAACAAATTAGATTTTTACTTCTTCGTTTTTGAGCAACGACAATAAGGCGGCGGTTGTTTATTGATGACAATAGATAGCAGAAAATTATTAGTCGGAATACATCGACTGATTAAAATAAATATACAAAAAAGTAGAATAAAAATTCTTTCCAAGTTGTTCTTTATTATTATTATTTTCTACTATTCTATTTCCTTCATGCCAAAGACAATACTTAGCAGGGTTTTGTTGCCCTTTTATTATTGGTCTTACCACGTACCAGGCAAGATAGCATCGCAGTTGTTTTTACTTGGAGCTTCTAGTTTTACATTATTTGCCAAAAATGTGAATATTATGAGGAAGTAAATTACTTTAACTCTAAAACTGGAGAAAGCGAAAACAGCTGACTGGTAAATCGACTTTGCATTAGCTTATGATAGGGACTCAAGGAGACTAAGGGATCAGCTAGTTATAAAAGTATAAGTCACATAAAATCACATTTTTGATGTCTAAATTTTAACTTGCAAGCTATTTTTAATAACTATCAATCCTTTTCCAACTGTAGGTTAATATGGTGAAATAGTATTTCGCAAATGAAAGATAAAGTTGAACCACTCAATATATTTATAAACTGGTCACTGAACTCTTTAATCATTCTCAAAATTCAAACTTTGAGGAATAAATCTCAGCGTAACTTGTAACATCTCACAGGTACATAAACCCTGAGTAGTATATTGTTTCTAGTTTTAATAAACTAAATACACTCGCAAATATCCAGAGTGATAAAACTATTTATTCAACATGACTCATTAATGATTGCGTGGTTGAGAAATTAATTGGCCTTTTTTTATTCTAGCTTTATGAATTCCTAGTTTATAAATAAACACTATTACTAAGTTACATAATAAGTAACGAAAGACTTATTTCTTTGCCTTTTTGCGTAAGACTTAATGAGTGAAGTGTGCAAACAAAATGATTATTTGCAATGAATGGTATTTTTCCATTTTTTGTTCATCTTTTGTTCATCAAAACAAACTGATTGTTTCTAAATTTGTTTTACATGATGATTAAGACAAAAAGGTTATTTCTCTCGACCCCTTATGAAGCTTTGACAAATCATAATCTTTAATTAAAAAATCTGGAATATTTACTTCCTATGAAAAGAATACTTTTACGTTATAAAAGCAATTGTTTACGTTAATTTACTAGATATTTATATCGGCCCCCAGTTGTGTTTGTGTTGAAAACTAATTTTCGAAAATTTTGTTCCTTTGTCCTGGTAGATTTAGACTAAGGGCGTGTAATTTCAAATTTTTCTCATTATAACATATAAAAGTAGAAAATATCGGCAGTTTGAGAGTTTTTTTTATTAAAGGCTTGTAGTTTGTTTGTTTTGCTTTAAAAATTCCGATCATATTCTTGTTGCCTTAAAAGTTGACGTTGAAGTTTAACATAGTTGTTGATAAAAACGTCACTGCTATTCTGTCATGTTTAAGAAATGATACAAGTATTTAACGCGTATTTTGTAAACATTTGTTTCGAAATACAACCAAACGAACAAACGTACTTCCTGGTAAGGTAGTGGTGTAACTTTGTATCGAAGAAGGCGTTCCATTAACTCTAACTGATCATTCCAGCTTAAAAAAGAAACCTCCTCGATTCCTTTTTTTTTTTTGCCTGGTACTAATATCCGCACGTGCCTTTAAATAATATTTTAAACGCGTAAGTGCACTCAGTTGTGCTCCTATAACATAAATGGCTCACGAAATTACTGCCTCTTCAAATTTTAACTTTGTGGTGTTCGTAAAATTGGCAGAAAACATTCCAAAATTTTTTTAGGATCTTGTCAGTCCGTTACATAAGCAGTCAATCAGAACAAGTGAACTTTATAGTAAATAAAGTTTATTTAATTTTTGTATTGCAAAATTGCGGTTCAGCTGTTGTTTAAATCTTTTGTTTTGCTTGTTTGTTTTGATAAATTGTGGCTAGTTTTTACCCGTTTATTCTCCGGGAAATACAGTAAACGAATGCTGCTTTATAAAAATCCGCACAAAGACATGAGAAGCCCTCGTCATAAACATGTAATTATTAACTTGCTTGCTCCTTTAATAAAGATGATAGACATGACTGGACGACCTTTAGCGGTCATGTGCCCCAACTTTTAGTTCCTCGCTTTCGTTTTGAAAATGTCAAGTGTGGTGTTAAAAGAAGATACTCAACTGACGCGAGTGTCGTGTTAACGTCGTATCAGTGCTTTATATAAAAATACCTACGAATGAATTTACAACCCATAAAACCTAATAGCTCTTGAGCAAGGACTTTCAAACATTTGTATTGAACAAGAGGTGTTTAAAAAATATCTATAAACACCTTTATTGCTTTAAGTCTACTTTATTCATCTGCACATTTCGAACAGAGGGTCACGAAACATTGTTAATATTTTAATTGATTGTGCTGGTTTTCCAGTTAGTTTACAAACTCAAGGACAAGGTACTATATTGCTTTTAGTCATCCTATTTTTATCATGAAAAATTATAGTTTGTGCGTTTTTTTTCTAATAATATTAATATCTTTTCCAGGTTTGTAAAGCGTGATCCACTTTGTTGTCACTGCACGCAATTTTAAAAGAGAAGGTAAGAAACCGGACGTTTTAAAAGGTTGTTTATTTCCCTATTTTCTCACTTTCGGTCGTTATGATATAAACCGGCATGCCAAACCACGTATCAGCACTAAATCTTCCATGCCTATAGTCACGTTTTATTGTCAGTTTTGATCAGTTTGCATTCGTTTAAAGTTCCTCTGGAACGTTTTTTTCCCAAGTACATCTTTAAGCAGATTTGAAGGTCAAGTCCAAAGATTTTGCATATGTATACTCAGGGTTCTTCTTTGGGTTTCGATACAAACAGCTGGTGTACATCATAACAGCATAAACACTTTACTTGTACGTTTTGATTTTTAATTCTAAATTATTGCTTTTCTGGTATAATCCAGTGCAAGATGGCTGAAATAAAATGGCTGCCAATAAATGAACAACGTTGCCTGCTGTACTAAATAGTTTCCTGTGGTTCTCGAACGTGGCATACCTTGGCACAAGGCACTAAAACCTGCTCGTTGTTTTTAGAGTTGGGAAATGAGATAAACATACTTCGGTTTTAAATAGCTTTTAAATTTAAAACCTCTTACGCACGAGAGTATTAAACACAAAGTATCATTTACAAATTATTTTTCTCTAATCCAAAAGGCAATCGCTTTGCTAAAGAAACTTAGAATTAAAATGTATTGTCTCGATCTACGATAAGTGGACAAAACCAAAATTGGAATCATGGAAGTTTTTTATCAGTCAGTTTATCTTTAAATACCTATAATACTGGCTGTAAATAGATAATGTGCAAAAATCATCGCTGACAATATGTAATCGGCTTTAACCACAAGGTTAGCATACTCTCAAATGCGTTTCAATTTCAAAGTTGGGAATCGTGCAGTTTATGCCGATGCAAACATCAATTACTTTCTTCTGTGTTCTTTTCCTTGTGCTGAAATGACGGAAACTGATAATCAAGTTGTCACATTTTACCTTTTTATAGAGTTTTTTTTTTTGTCATCTTGAAGGGTCTATTTAATTTACTTTTAATAGCCGATGTAATTATTTGATAACTTCCGCTGGTTGTGTAAAAATAGACCTCCTACTGTGTAGTTATATACACTTTAAACAAAGACCCTGGATCATAAACGCTTAGAACACACGCTGCAAACATTGGTGATACACAGCCTTCGAGAAAGATCACAATTTCGAAAGGTAGATTTGACTAAACAAAAAGTGATTCTGTTAACATTGACCTCAAAATCAAATAATTACAAAATAATTTTAAAATGCGAATAAGGATAGTTTGAGTTAGCGTGGCATTTACGACGAACTATCGTTGCTTTTGAGTTTACCGCTTTTAAAGAGTAGTCAAGCATACCTTTCATTTTCTTGCTGCTCAGCTTTGCATGAGTTGTTTGTAGCGCTCACTGCCTTTGGGGGCAAGTTGTGATCCTGTCACCCCAAGAGAAAGGCGACTGAGAATGGTGTTGACTAGTTGTACAATTAGTTTATAGCACCCTGCTGAGTGGCGCTATCGTATCTGCTGGATGCCTTGAAAAAAAGCGGGCGCTATTATCAATCATAGCAAATTTGCAACTTGATATAACTATAAGTATCCTAACTGGCCGTGCCTAATACTAACATCTAGAAACCTTTCAGCTAGTTCCGATTGTATTGTTGTGAGTTTGAGATTTGACTTTCATTTCTAAAGTCATCCACTACAAAGTTAATGGTTTATTGTCTCGTTTTACAACGTAATAGGAAACGTATGTTTCTAGTAGTTACTCAAAATCTAGATTATTTACAATGGTGCAATGCGTTTAGACTGCGTAAAGCATTGTGATTGCTTTTTAGTGGTCCTATAATTTTATGTTTGGTTAATAGTAACAATTTTTTTGAGCACAGAAGTCATGTTGAAAATTTCATTGACGGCCTGGTTTGTTGTTTCTATTAGTAACGAGGCTGTAATTTGCTTTCTTTCAGGACCTTCTCTGTGTTGTCAAAATGAGGCTTATTATAAACGTTTGCCGTTTAGTGTTTGTGGCCACAGTACCATTCTATATTAGTGGCCTGTACTTCAACAGACCTAATCCGGAACGAAAAGTATTGTCCGTGAAAGATATGGAACAGTTTAAAATGATGGAACAAAGCCTACTTAGATCGTTAGGCCTAAGTTCTCGTCCGAGACCACGACAAGGAGTAAAGGTTCCACAACATATGGTGGACTTGTATCACCGCCACATAGAACATCCAGACTGGATATCTACAAATTTTAGATTCGATGGCCAATGGACTGCAGCAAACACCATTAGGAGTTACTACCACGAAGGTATGATTCTGTGCTAGATATCGATTTTAACTGGGATAAGTACTAAAAAGAATTGCAAAAGTTTTTTCGTATATTTTATCTATTTGTTTTTATTACACAACATTTTGCTTTATTTTTTCCTGTGTATGTCTTTGCAGATGACCAAACTAAAATGATCTCTGGAAACAAAAGTACAGCGCTTCTCAATTTCGACGTCTCATCTATGCCCAACCATGAAAATGTAACAACAGCTCAATTACGTCTTTACCGTCGTAAAAGCCAAACAGAAAGTGACAGCAATTCCACGCTGCCAATTGATTTATATCGTGTCATCATTTATCAGGTCTTAAAACCTGCTACTGAGAATTGTCCTGCCAGTCTTCGATTGCTTGACTCGCGACAAGTTTCTGTCGGTAGTAGCGGGTGGGAGACCTTTGACGTGCTGTCGGCAGTTCGGCATTGGGCTGTTAGGCCCAAGGAGAGGTTTGGCCTACAAATTCATACTTTCCAGGAAAATGGTCGACAGCCAAAGCACTCAGTGTTGATACTTTCGAAAAACCAAGATGATCGCAATCTTAATGAAGACGAGTGGAATGAGGTAAGGCCTTTGCTTGTGTCTTATAACCATGATGGACAGGAATATAAAAAACGAAGACAAAAGAGAGCGGCCGTTGCGTCTCCTACTGCTGCAAGGTCAAAGAAAGATTTTTGCCGGCGTCGCCCACTTTATGTGAACTTTGCCGATGTTACATGGGATGCGTGGATAGTGGCTCCTCCGGGGTACGAAGCTTATTATTGCCAGGGAGTTTGCCCTTTTCCAATCGATTATCATTTGAACACCACCAACCATGCCGTTGTACAAACTCTTGTTCACCATGTTAACCCTAACGCTGTGCCTGGAGTCTGTTGCGTACCAACGTCTTTAAAGCCAATTCGCATGTTGTACCTTGATGCTAACGACCAGACAGTTCTAAAAAATTACCCTTCAATGGTTGTGGAGGGCTGTGGGTGTCGGTAAAATGATTATATATAAATATATATATATGTATGATTAAATACAGCAAAAGACGAGACGGCGCTGGCGACACCCCTGCAAACAGCTCAGTTATGTCACCTAGCCGCGAACTGCACAACCTCAATTGCAGTGTTTTCGTATCAGACCAGTTATCCACATTGCTCCTTTCAAGGAGAAACTGTTTACGATCATAAAGCAATTGGGTTGCTTGATCTGGTGTGAATTGTTAAACCGAGCAAAAATTATTGCTTGGAAAACTCAAGTTCATAATTAATATCAAGTATTTATTCAGATTCGGCTCGAAAGGAGCTCACTTATGTGAATGAACAAGAAAATCAGTTATTTGCACATAGCTGAAACCTTGAATGACTGTTGTATATATATGTCGCAGGATGATTCAATATTCGGTTACCCGCATGGTACCTGTCCATGCAATGCTGTCGAATCTGTCTCGAACAGTGACCCAACTCATACTTCAAAGAAAACTAATCTAGCAATCAAGACGCTAACATAAATTACATGTGAAAAAGACTAAGAATTAAGGGTACATTTATTGGACTATAGAACTGAAAGCATTACTTCAGTAAAACGGCATTCGCTCTCTAGTTTCGTAGTTCACTCAAAAACAATAGCGGATAATAGTTTAAATTAAAAAGTCAATGACCTGAAAAAAAAAGCGATGAAACTGTTTTGATACTCAAATTAGGTGTAATAAGAAAATAAATTTTTGATTCCATTTTACCGGAATGCACTCTGTAGTCAAACAGACAAAGGTTTTGTGAACAAAAAGAATTTAACTATTAAACTTTAGTTATGTAGAATATGCTTGCGTGGATGCATTCACGACTATTTCGTGTTTTCCTTATATTGCTTTCTATATATTCTTAACTCATGTATGTCACCATTTTGTGGAAAGCACGTGGAGACAAACAAATTAAGCTAAAACAACAACTTCCAACTGAATTGTGACAGTTTCATACACGACCTCACATCCAAAATTGCAAAACTACTATGAGAATTCAACGTTATTAAATTCTCACAAAAAGCCATTCACTCTGTTCAAAACAGCGTCGCAGGGCATAGCTGTGTTTAAGCATTGAGCTTTTTGGAAGTGATATTAAACTCGCACTTGGTGGTATAAGACTTTCTTTTAAAAGAGCCGACAAATTAATAGACACAGATCAGCAATGTCATTTCCCGCTAAGTAACACCGTAAGAAGCTCCTTACATGTTTGCGTAAAAAATTCTAACTGTAAACAAAGATGAGCTGTTTAAAACCAGAACTCATTTTTTCCAGAAACTTATTTATTTCAAGCTACAAGTGTAAACTCATTTGATTGCTATTTTCAAGTCGAATAAGCACTCAAAAGTAGACTATGATTTTGGAAACACGTGCACAAGCGTTGTCTTTAATGCAGAAGAGCTCAAATACAAGGACGTAAAGAAACAAAGCAGTAAGGCTGAACTGAAATTACACGATAAGTTGAAGAATCATAGGCGAAAGACAAGCATTGCCAAAAATATGAGTGCCTTTGAGATTTTACGTAAATCCATGTGAAATCTTAACTGCCAATGAAGATGGACTAATAAAAACATTCTCGAAATATCACTATTATTTGACACCCATTTTACTCATTATCGCGGTCAAGCCCACACTCGGTATTTAATTTGAAAGCTATTAGCTTGATGTGTTTCAATGTCTTTGCGGCTTTTTCTGCCCTTGGGCCTTTTGTTGAATATAATGTTAAAGAACATACGGGTAGGATTACAGCGAAACAACTAAAACATGTCATTTGTTTAGTCATTTGTACGCCCCACCACCTGTGGACTTTGCATGCATGCACGTGCCAAATTAAGATGCAAGGAAAGGTTTAAGGTATTTCATTAGCGCGATAATTAAGTTCCAAATTAATTATTTTCTCATTTACCACAGCTAAGAAATCATAGAACAAAAACTTAAGGTTAACGTTGAATTTATGTTGTGTTAAAGCGCGGGTCCGTTTTCCGAAAGTTACTTTTAAAAAACATTGATCAAACAAAAAAAAACAATCTTTTCAGGTTCTAAATTAAGAAAAATTTAACAGTTATTGTAACTGCGGCAGATGGCAAAATTTACTTTTAATTTGACACTTCTTTCACGCAGTTTATATTTTGATATTAGCGTCTACCCCATGCAAAGGTTTTACTTTTGTTGCGCCGGCAGGCAAAGGATTGTGATGCGGGATTTTGCGGCACCCTAAAACTTTGGCATTTCTTCAAAAATGTACCCACACATTGCCGTTGTAAAAAAGGTAGAAAGCAGGATCCAGCAATTTGCTTGCTGCGGCTTCTCGCTGGAATGGAACTTGCATTGCTAAAGATATTTCGCATTCACTAAAAACCTGCTTATCAGCAATGTTAATACAAACTAGGCAAATGATTAACAGAACAATGATCAATTACTATGTGTTTTAAAAGTGGGTTTATGGTTGGTCTTGACAGTTTACGGCGACTAACACAGTTATTTGTTTCCTTGGCTGCATAAAGTATTTTAGAATCTTCTCCAATCGCTTTCACTGGTTAAACGAATATAAATATAATAATGAAATAACTGCAAAAATCTTTGATTTAAAATAGTTTTGAAGTTGTGGCATTTCAAAATTACAATTAACATTTTATTGTAAAAGATTTTGTTCACTCCGGCGAAGCGCTTTGAGGATTATTTCATAATGCGTAACTTAGATAGTAAAAGATTAAGAAATTTTTAGTAATTGCATAAGTAGTGCAAGGAGCTGCATTTTAACAGTTGGCCCGATGAAAGGCTAATGCATGCTCGAAACGCCAGCTTCTTGCACTACTTACTAAGTACGAAGATAAACCGAAAACATTTCAACCTTAAGAGAGTTTTCTAAATTGCGTTTACTTTCCCTGTAGTGTTTATTGCTGAAGATTAACCATAAACTTAAACTCAGGATTTCTTTTTCTTGTTTTGGCAAAATGTGAAGGATGGGTCTAGAATAGAGTAAAACTAATTAAAAATTGCTATTTTACGTCTCGTAAAAAAGGAATTACTTAAATCTGGTACCGATTTATACACGACAGACAAACTGTTATACAGTCGACGATACATATGGCATTGGCCAAGACTTCGAAAACTTGTAATAAACTAAAAGGAAAGAAAAGTCATTTTTTATGAATCAAATAAATCAATGAGTCAAGGTATGAGTCAGTCAGCGGTTTTTCCCCTAAGGTTAGGATTGAGATTATAGGGTTGGGGTTGGCCCTAAAGTTAGAGTTTGGATTGGGGCTAGGATTAGGGTTACCGGTGTTTTTTCTCAGGTTAAATATTTTGACTTGTGACTCATTTGAAGTCATTTGATCTCAAAAGACAAAAGGGAACGGTCGTAAAACTATGCTTTTAAGAATAGTACACAAACTGTGACGGATACTTTAAGGTGTCATAAAAACAAATGTTTAGTCATTCAGTAAATAAATCGTGGGAAAGTGAAAATATGACTAATGTTGCTACTTCACGTTTTCATAGGCCAAGGTCAGTGTTCGAGAAGCTGAAGTAACTAACTTAGCCGGTCTAGAAATTAATCTCTTTCTATTTTAGATAAGCAAAGTTCAAAGTTCACATAGTTCTTGAAAAAATACGTGAGCAACCACGACATTTTGTTTCACCAAAAGAATGTTATCTACTGCCACATAGAGTATCGCTATTTTGCAATTCATAATCACGATTTGCGATGACATTTTGCCATCCAGTGCCAAAGACTTCAGTTTTCTGATCTTAAAATGAACGCCTAGCGCCTTTTCCAAAGAAGGTATTCACAACCTGCTTCATGTCACAATCAGACGTAATGAACATAAAAATCACTTTATTCTTTCTTCTGTGATCATTAATACCATTGTTGTTGTTGTTTTACTATTGATTATCATCAGCTCGACTACTAACGACGAGGTTAAGAACATTTAGTTTGTTTCGAGTGAAGTGAGAAAAACTATGAAATA
>ERZ1740055.307-NODE-307-length-12113-cov-7.025129_pt1 | contig 12113 bp, 3 predicted proteins | sample MGYA00581747_ERZ1740055 | MGnify/ENA primary metagenome ERZ1740055 (study PRJEB43018, sample SAMN04849739) | marine metagenome | isolation source: floating plastic debris | place: Pacific Ocean | collected 2008-08-28 | study: EMG produced TPA metagenomics assembly...
AGGATATAAGGACATTTTATACATACAAAAACCCCACAACTGATATACAAACTTTAAGAGCCTTCTGCATGGGGCTCGAATAAGTTTTGAGCGAAGGCAACTACCGATAGGGGAAATTTGAGACACCCTCCCCCTCCCCCTTCAGAAACACGTTAGAAATCATGTTGTTTTGTGTGCTTTCGAAACAATTAAAGTTTAAAGGGAGCAATGCAAAAGATTTTTGACCGAGTTCGGTTTTAGACTTTCTCTTATTTCGTGTTTTTTTTTAAATCAAGTTCTTCTATATCTAAATGTTAGTCCTTATCTATCTGGATCTTCTTCTCATCTCCTCGATGGAAAATGAGTTTTCCTTTTTATATTCTACTAATTGCTAGAGAATCATACGTAACTCTTGACGAAGATTGGCTTTACGTCAAATTCATATTTGGGAGATACCAAGTCCAAACACGCCCAATTCTGTCCGCGCATAACGCAGTAAAATTTCTTCTACTAAGATGTATATATAGCAATAGCTACTATACTAGTGATATGTTTAAAGTTGCTATTCCAATATAGTTTCGATTTCATACTGAAAAAGTCAACAATATTTATAATGACATACTTTTACTTAATAGTTGCGGCAGTTGCTTGTTAATAATCCTACATGTACACTTTTGAATGGCATTGATGGATCCACCAAAAATGACCTGCTCCCAATAGCTGCTGCTTCATAGCTCAGTTGCTAGACCGCTGCGTCGGCATTGCTGATATCACAGTTTTAAATTGAGGATTGCCACTATGGTCGAGGACTCACACACTTTTTTGTAACATACTGGTTTGAATAACTTTTCAAAAAAACAACATAACACGAAAAATGCTGCCAATATTTTTAAAACTTTAAAGTGTTCCGAGTACTTTAAAACAAGAAAAAAGAGCGAACGAAATAGTGCTATTTCATTAATTGGAAGAGAAACTAACTGATGTAATTGTACAACGTATACGTAAGTAAAATGTTTTCATTCAATCTTGTTCTTAAAAATGAACGTGTCATATAGAGATGCCTTTGTTACAGGAACTCTCTGAATTGTCGAATGAAATGGCTATTTGTAATGCAGTTACGTCAAAGGCTTCCAAAATAAAGATCTATGACTCTGTTTGCACAAAACGTGATTAAAGATGTTCACTTTGTTCTCCGAGTAGAAAATTTGGACTAGAATTTTTTTCTTTGCTGGAGTGCAACACGATGAAAAGTGTGTTGTGGCTTTTCCTTCTCTTTTTAACAAGTTCTGTTTATAGTAAATAAACCAGCTATAATTGTTATCTGCAGCTCACACTATTTTTGCCTTTTCTGAATTTTTCAATATCGATATCTATTTCAAAAGCTGGGGTTGTATCAATTTGAAAACACGAAAATTCTATCTACCAATTTCGCTTTTTTCATTCACAAAAAACTAGAGCAAAAGATTTTTTCAATTAAATTTTTAAAGTATATTAAGTATTCATTTTCTTAGATTTTACATTCGCTTTGTCTTGATATGTTTTAATACAATAATTAATTTTGCTTCTTTTTTCATGCAGACGTGGATTTATAATTAATCATTTCTGTTGTTTCTGCCCGTAAGTGTGTTTTACCTTGATTTTAAGGTGTTTTTGTTAAAATGAATCAATTCGTATAGTCGGAATGGTGATTTTCCTTCGGTCCTTTTATACTTTTAGATTTCTGAGACTGCAAACCAGTTTCTCCAATATCCGAAAAGCTGCCAAGATAACATCACTGAAACTTACGTTTATTTTCCTTTAGTGGGGAAGCACACACGGAGAGGAAGCAAGTCCTTTACAGCTGTTATTGTGTGCTGTCAATAATTTTGAACAAATTAATGAAAAATAAAACACTTGCAGTTTTTTTCCCTAAAACTTGAAATGATAAATTCAATTAGCATTACATGGTCAACTATTTTCCATAATTTGTATCTCGACTTGGCAACACTTTCGACTTTTGGATGGAAAAGAGGTTTAACTAAGATGAGAAGTTGTTCGTGTCGAGCTGCTTATGCGGTTATATGAGAATCATGCTTATTTATCTTGAAGTATCATGTAAAATTTTCCTTCAAAAAGGGGTTCTGACTTTAAAAGAATTGGAGCTCCATAACAAATTTATAAAACCATTTTTTGTCAATAAACAATTTTTTTAGCAAAATTCTACGCTAGTATCTCAAAAAAAAAATAAAATGAGTCTTAATGTCGAAAGAAAATTAATTTAGACACTAAGCTCTGATTAAATTAAAGCAAAGCGTGATACGATTTGTTTCTAGCTAGGATCTTTCCACTACAAATTTATCCAAATATGTTCAAAGTCTACCATACCTTTTTTTATCTTGCATTTACGCGCGATAAAGTGAAAAAAAGACTTTCCCCCTTTATACAGTTGAATAACAATATGGCGTGGGGGGTTCAATTTGTGTCCGGTTTACGAGGGTAAATATAGCCGCAATTTATACTATTAAGGGCGCATACATCGAGCTCATGAAAACAGAAGCGGTTGCCACTTTTCGAATTAAGCATACCGGTTCTTTTGTTAGCCGTCAGTACGTTAGCACAAAACTGCGAACTTCAAGGTGCTTATTAAACTAAAGCTCTATTATTAGTGAAAGTGTAATTAATGTCACATTCAAAGCTATAATTTTGTGAAAATTCATGCATTTTGAGAGCTCTGGATTATTAATTTTGTATAACAAAAGACGTCATCGCTTAATTTAAAAGGTTAATCCCGTAGCACGTATTTTCGTTTAGACTTGTTCCTTTTACATTCTCTAATTTAGAGAATCTTGTAATTTATACCTAGAAAATAAACCCTACTTTCTGGATAAAGGCAAACAAGTACTAACAAAAATTTTTTTTTGCGTCTGCAAGCAACAGCTGATTAAAAAAGTCATTAATTCGCAAGACAAGTTATGATAAGTTGAAGTCTAACTAAAGTTGAGAACTTAAAACATGCAACTACAGATTTCAAAATGTTGCTTTTTTATTTTAGTTACTGTGACTTAATATAATTTCCAAAAGCTTTAAACGAACGCAATTTGCGTTTTCTTAAACTTATTTGCTTTATTTTCAAGTCTGTTTTTTGCGTCTTACTCTTAATCCGTGTTAATATTATAATACCGCATACTGAACTAAAGCAGTGCGATGCTCTGACGAAGAGCAAAGTACTGCCGAATTCATCTTTTTTAAATTTTACTACGAGGTTCAATATCTTGGGTATTAGTTTTCTATTAAACTAAAAAAAAGTTCAAGAAACCTGACCGAAGCTCGTGATTAAACTTTGCAATATAATGTAAAATACAAACGGATTGTAAATAATACTATTCTCGGCCTCATGCAACTTTATATGTATGGCGCAAGGCGTTTCATTTTCCAATTGCTCGGTTTCTGTTTTTTTTTAAACAAAAACTGCTTTTGAAAATAAAAATATTTCAAGGCTGGTGTTGCCTTGGCGAATTTAACGGACTCTTATAAAAAAAGCTCGCAAATTCATATCGGACGCGTGTGTGTGCGAGTTCTCACTAAAGAACCAACTCAGTTTTTGTATTCGCAACTTGTTATCGATTACCTAAAAAAATGTATAGCCTATAGGTAAAATCGTTAGCAACAAACTAGAGAGATACGTAGATTAACAAAGCTTTGAACAATCAAGGTCAAAAATATAAAAATCTGCTCGGGTTTAGAAATACTTCCAAGCGTTAATGTGACATCTATTACAAGTTTATAGTAATTCGCTTAAATCTCGAACTCACTTTTTTTTATATATAAACATAGGAAGGACATTTGCGACTGAAATCTTTAGACATCTTAAGAACGTTAAGCCAAAATGTTAAACCTTTTAACGAAAAGAAGTTTATTTGGAAAGTAATTTACGCGGGGTTGCAAACGGTATATTAGATAACTAAAGAGCATGTGAATGCCAAAGGGTATAATTTATAAATACGCTAAAATCTGTATTGACATTCACCAGTTTCCCGCATCCGTAGCGTCAATGTGCGAACAAAGAATTAAATATATCGTAAAAGTTTTTAATTGCTAACCGATTTAATTACTAGGCCAATGTTCTTCGTTTATTATAACTAGTATAAATTACAACATACCCGCTGCTAATTGCTGTAATTCATCTTCTTACTTTCTTCAGCTGAAGTGTTACGCAGTTTAATCATTTTGAAAATACTATGGTCACTGCCCAGAGGGAAATATGCAGGTATCTCGCAGCTGGAAGATATTTTGTAGAAAAAAAACAGAACTTATTGCAATCAAGTTCATCTCCTCTCTTTAAAAATTAATGATAAGAGTCACGGCAAAAGACCCAAAAAATACCTTCTGAAAATTTGGTAATCTCAAGATATATTCTTTCATTTTTTAAAAACCTTGGAAATGTTATTCAACAGAATAACAATAAAACCGCCGAATACCTCGCTACATCATGGGACTGTTGTTGTAGCAATATTTAACGCCGTCGAGTTTGGAAACTTTAATTGAGAACTTTTGTTCAAGAAAAGTGCGTTCCATATGGCCAAAGTTTGTTCAAGAGATATTGTTTTTTGCTCACCAATGAAAAAAATTGTAAAGTTTGCAGCCAGTTATAAATATAAGAAATCTGTAAATGGTGCAAATTTCCATTAGGAAGTTTAACTTTTTTTTTTTTGGAAATTTTCCAATTGGAAAAAACAAAAAGTCTTGTTCACTACAACGAGACTAGGAACGGGCTCCGCTTTTGTCTCCGCAAATTCGGCGTCTTGGATTTCAGCTATGAGTCCATATTTCAAAATGTGAGTGTGCGTATAAACACGCAACAAAACACAAACTTTGGAAAGCATTTCAAAGTTTCAAGTGTCACAAAACATGACATTTACAACATTCATTATGTCAAACTTGTAAGTTAGTTTGTATTTTCAGTCAGAGCGTTTATGTGTGTATCAACGGGAGAAATGATTTCGCAATACAGCTACAGAAATATACAGAAATATTTTCCAGTACTGACAACTTAGTTCAGATGTCGGTGTTTTAATACTGAACGATTCCATTCAAATTACATGTACTATGAGTGCTTACAGGTCTGATTCCATTTGCACAGTGTCTTTGGGTTGTTGCGCAGGCAGCAATTTTAGAGTTCAGCTGAATCAATTTAGATCCTGCGAGAAGCGTTGCGTTGTAGTTGTTGTCTTCGTCGCCTTTTAATGTCAATTTTTTCATCGATATTGATGGTATGTGTTTGATAATTCAGTTTTATTTCACTTGCAGTGTTCAAATTGAACTTGATGTATTTTGTTACGAGTAAAAAAAAATTCAATAAACTGTGATAAGGTGCAAAAGAATTCTATATTTCTGTAGCAACTAATTCGTTTATCATTGTTCATGAATTGTTTTCGTGATTTGCAAGAACTGCCTTACTATGACGCCTGTTCACATGAGGCGAGATATCTCGGAGGGTAGGGATATCCCAGTCCCCCGAGTTATCTCGGGCCAAGCCAAGTTTCTCTACATTTACTCTGTGTTTCACTCATTCCGTTCGGATGAGGCCGAGACAACTCTGGGTCCGAAATATCTCGGTCTAGAAGGTAGGAATAGCTCTAGGGGTAAAGTTGTCTCGATCCATGTGAACGGTTCAACCCATATATCTTGGGGCTCGGGACACTTTGTGGATTGTGCGCATGCGTTTCGCGGTTACATAGCACCACTACCGGAGACATCTCGGGGTCAGTTTTTCTTGTGTGAACCAGGGTCAGTTTCATTCCCACCCCCCGAAATATCCTGTACCCCTCAAGATAACTCGCTTCATGCGAACAGGCCCTAAGGCTACTATTTGCTCTAGCCTCTTATTTGCATTGCAAACGGAATTTCGGGAACTCTTATTACTGAATTGTTGCAATTACGTTGAGACAACGATTATTACCAAGGCCTTTGTAAAGTTATTTTTACGATAACGTAAGAGGTAATTGCGAAAGAGGAGATTGAAAAGAATTCAGGCGTCAATACGGTTCTGTGCTCTGCGATGACAGTGCAGCGCTGTTACCAACTCAACCATAACTGAGACTGACTTTGTTCCGCGGTGGAAACAATAACGTTTTGAACGATCATCGCGGTTATGTAAGCAATAATATCATACACCTAAGAGTGGCATTCATGGACACAGTTAGAAGACATGACCCGAGGGAAACCCACGTGATCTCAAAAACAGCTTTGTCCTCGTTATCCATCCAACTACATTGCAAGATAGGAAACAAACAAATAATACAACAAAGGGGAAGGGGGGAGGGGGATAAAAAAATTTATCGCAAAATAAACTGATAAAATAAATATAATTTATCATTTTCTAATTTTAAGAATTATAAATATTTGTTTTTCAAAGAATTAGGTAAACAAATTGCTGCTGGAATTTTGAAGTAAGAGCAGTCTTTGAAGAATGCATCCCTGGTCATCATCAAAACCTGTGGACACTCTTCTAGGATGGATAACTAGAAGATTGTCACGCAAGCTTTCTGGGATGGATAAAAAAGTCATAGACACGCAAGCCTTTTGAGAAGAAAAACAAGGTGATTGTCACGCAAGCCTTTTGGGATGATTAAGAAGGTGATTGTCACGCAAGCCTTTTGAAATGAATAATAAGGTGATTATCACGCAAGCCTTTTGGGATGAATAACAAGGTAATTGTCGCGCAAGCCTTTCAGAATAAATAACAGGGCGATTGTCACTCACGCTTTCTGGGATGGATAACTTGCGACGCGCGTGTAATTCTAGAATTCCAAAAAGGAGAGTTTAGTGAACACGCACCGCAGTAACAAAATACTAATATTGACAAGTTTAGGTTTTAGCTTTTCAAAACAGGTTAAATTTGGGATTTAGTTGAAAAAGTAAACACAGCAACACACTTAAATATTTGTAATCTTAGGGCTTGTTTAGATGGAAAGAGGGTACCTCAGGGGGACAGGAGCACCCTCCCTAGCGGGGTTGAATATGGCGCAGTTCTACATGGAAGGTAGGTTTCCTCTAGGGCCAAAAGCTAGTTTAAAGGAACGGTCGTAGTTTAGTAAAAAAAACAATGGCGGATTGCATGCAGGCAGGGAAACCCTACCATCCAGGGATGCCCTTTCTCACATTTAGAACGAACCTCATAAAACAGTAGAGAAGGGAAACCCTACTGATCTAGGATGCCCCTACCCCCTCGAGACACCCTCCTCCATGTAAACGGCCCGAAGTTTTATTTATTATTTACCTGGTGGCCTTTGTGACAAGTTTTACTATATCAAACATTAAAATGTTAAGAGCTCCCTCTACGTTAGATTCTCAAATCAAAACTAAAAAAACAAGAACATTCACTCTGGTAACAACTATTCACTCTAAGTACAAAACCATTGCAGTATTTCACACCGCGTAAATTCACCAAACTAACAAGCTAAACCACTTTAAGCCGAGGACACAACAGATGATTTTATACGCCACTAATTCCAGCGAAGATCGTCAGCGAATTTCATTACCCCTCGTTGAATAAACTAACGATTCCCTGCGACAGACATGTAGCAAAACGTAAAAATCACAGAAAAACAAAACAACTGACAGACAAAAGGCAACTTAATATTTTTTTGACTACATTGAAATTTGTCCGCCATATCTTGTTTTGGGTAACATATTCTTTGACTTTTAAAGCTCGTGAACGAGCTTTGGCGGGTAAACTTGAATGTAGATAAAATAATATCCGCTGTGAATAATAAGGTCAATTTACCGTTATCTGATATCAGCTATATCTCTTTTTCATCAAGATCAACAATCTACAAAAAATTCCTATTGCAGAACCATTGGCTGAACTAAGTTCACCAATCTGTGGCATATAAACCTACTGTGTCTTCGCCTTTAGCTTATCTAGCCTGGAAATGAAACAATTTAGTTTCCCAGACACTGTAATAAAATCCCGAGTGTCAAAAATCTTGTTTGGACTCGTATTCCACTCAAGGCATTGAAAATTCTAGCTAATTGTACACATTAGTATATAATATACTTATTATCAGCAAAAAATGGAACCTAGTGCTTCGTGATACCCTTAAACACAAATAGTTCGATATTTTTATCCATATTAAGTATTTATAATATTGCTCAGCCACTAATTGGCTGATGATGTTACATAACAGAATTCCGTCAATTTTTCAACTATAAAGATTTGTTTTCTCTTTTAATCTGAGATCACAGAGCCATTGTACGCCAATGTATTAGCGCGGACTTAAATAGTTTTAAAAGTAGAGAAAATTGCGACTTACAAAGAAGTTTGAAAAGGATTTACGTGATCTGAAAAGAGAAAATATCGACTTCTCTGCGCGTGTGAACGCATCAATAAATAACTATAATTTTTACATATTCAGTAAAGCACTAAATCGATATAAATAATCCAATTTTTTTATACTATCATTCTCCATGGGAAAGTTTTTTTTTCACTTTCCACTCCTAAAATACCTAGTAGCAAAGACAATTTCTTCTTTTTTCCTATATTCACATTCTGCTGTCTCACTTTGATCAAGGGTTAGTAAAAATGAAAGAGATCGATTTGACTACAAAATTAGAATTCACCACTTTTGTCGTGCAAAAAAATTTGTATATGGTGCCGCCCACCGCAAGAAACTACTTCCCTGGACAGGATTAAGCCCGTTTTTTAAGAGAAACAGTCAAACTTCAAGCATTCTGATAGTTAAATCTCTTTTTCAAACGACTCCAAATAGCTCAGTACAATTGAACCCTGTCGCAGTGAAACAATTATTGATTCAATTAAAAACCTCACTATCCACTAAGAAAATCTTAAATAGTTTAATAAATATTGACTTTGCCTCAATGCAATTGTTTAATCCTCTCGGTTATAAATACTAAGACACTCACAGCACCCAACACCAAACCAAACATAGATAGACTAGAATTGAGAAAGAAATCGGACTTTCTTTCTTCTCATCTAACTCAAATGAGTCTGCTACAAAATGCAAAAATTTATACAAGCCTGATGCTATCCTTTATCAATTGCATAACAGCGGTCATTCATAAATTATTAAATATCTAAATTGTATTACGCATTACATCTCCCTCAAGTTAAAGCATCCCGTATTACAGCAATTGAATTAAATAACTGACTATTGCAATGTGTTTTCCTTTGAACTACATTATATCAATAAATAAGAACCAATTGTCAAATATATCTCTAGATGAACTTATCACTTGTTCGCAGTACTATTTACATCCCTTCTCAAGGGCAACTAATTATAACTCTGTCCCTTTTTTTAAAATAAAACTGTTTGTTTTCAACTTGAAGCACTTCATCAAAATTTTAACTTTCGTTTTCGCCGACCCTTTCTTTTTTTTTAATAGTATCTTTAAAGTTTTGAAATATCCACCATCTTTGTTTATAACCGCGGCAGGACTGGTACTAGAGTGAATGACGTCCTTACCAAATTAGGTAACAATGCAGGAGATATTGCGCAACGATGTTTTCGTGCAAGTTGGGAGTGACGTCACTTGCGACAACCACCAGTCCTCTTTAGGACGAAGTACCGAACCAAGATGAGATAGTTGCTCAAATTTCAAAGTATCGTAATAAATAAAGATTTGGGTTAATATATTTTTAACAGAATGCTTCAAAATATATGAAAAAATAATTGATATAGAAAAAAGAAGGCAAGTTGTAATATGTTACTACTCAAAAGTAATCTGATCCAAACTTAACAACACTAAATGCCCTACATAATTTGTGACTTCAGTAGAAGTATACAATATATATTTGTTAAATAATTTATAAATCCATGCAGAGGCAACAGGTATGGATCCAGAAATTTTAGAAAATTGGGACAGAAATTCATCCTTCACAGACCATCACGGCATTCCCTCGTTTCAGTATACTCTGATTTTCCAAGAGCATTTCAGAATATTTAGGAAAAACCTTATGAAAACAGTGAAAAATAAATGAGAAAAATTCATATTACAGCTAAAAGCCTAAGCCTCTCTCCATAATCAGCCACTGGACAAGAAACTCAGAAACAATCAGAGCTCTATATAAACCAGGATCGAATCCATGGCCTTCCGTAAACTAGTCGGACGCTTTACCGCTGAGCCAAGGGAACGCATATGGCGAGCGAGATCATTGGAATATTACGCAATGACTTATCACATAGTTACCTGAATGACGACAGATGAATTAAGAACGCGCCTCAGCATCATGAAGTCATATTAAATAAATTTCTAACAATATATATTTTTCTATTTCTTTCGATCCCCTCTAGCCTATTTAGACCCAAAGCTTACAAACGGATAAAAAAACCCAGAACTATTCTGAACAGCGGCTACCACTTCAGGCACCAACCAGGGGTCAGCGGCTACCAATAAAACACTCTCTGTTCTGAGTTATAGCTTGGTTGTTTTGTCACCATGGAGATTGGCGTACGTCGTTTCGATGTCGCATATAGGAACATTTCTTACCTTTGCTTGGTATAAACTTTGAAAATGGCGGACAGTCTAAAGAAATTATTAATGGAATTACAATCAATATTAGCTTTCCATATGAATTTCAAAATGCTAACTAGCTAAATCCATTACGAGCCAAGTGCCCCGGTTTCTGTAGTGTTAAGCGGATGAGATTCTTTGACTCCCCCTGGACAGGACAATAATCCATCGCAGGTTAGCTTCCAGCAGACGCTAGTACTTATTTCCCTACCCCGGAAGGATGGAAAGCTGAGTTAACTTAGGTGGAAAAGAAGGTCGCACAAATATCTGAATCTCGGCAAAGCCGGGGATCGAACTAAGGATCTTGTGGTAGGAAAGCAGAGATCTTACCAACTGCGCCAACCACGCCCAAATTTTCTAACCAAGCTTAGTTAGTTGACAAAGGTTTGTTCTTAATAAAACTCCAAAAAGTCTAACCTCTAATTTTAAGATAATTGGAAAAATTCACAAAAAAATTCATATTTGGTAACACTTTTAATAAAAAACGAAAAGCACTTATCAATAACAGGATGTTACAAGACCAGATGTGTAACAGGACAGCAGTACTAACAGGAAAGCAGTACCAAAAGGTTAGTAGTAGTAATAAAAACTTACTGTCTCTTTGTCCGTTTCAAGTAGTTCCAACATCTTCTGATGCTCTTCTTGCAGCTCTTCTTTTTCCTTGTTTTGGAATTCAGTCATCTAAACAACACAAAGTAAGTAAATAACTATATTTTATATAGCTAACCATACGCATTTATATGATAACTAACCTCTTTTGAAATATCTTCAAATCTTTTAGAAAGAGCAGCGATCCCAAGCCGATCTTACCATCCTCATGTTTCATCGCACAAGGAAGCATCAATTTCTTATGCGAGAACACAGCCGTTAAACTACACTTACATGTTTTATTCACCAATACCTATTCTGATACAATCGGATTCTATCTTACTGCAAACGAAGTCCATGCACACGTTTGGTTCATAATTCATCAAACAAATTAATCAGTTTAAACAATTATTTTAGTAGAAGCAAGCCATCACAAATTCTAAACGTGCGTTTAGGCGGATTCGCACTAAAAAATAGTGTCGGCGAATTTGCCATGAATGGCTATTTGAACATGCGCATATTCATTAATTATAAAACATGAAGCAAAATATTTTGCGACGGAATTCTATTTTTTCGTGGCGGAAAAAATCAGAAAAAAATGTATAATAAGAATCAAAATATAATGCTAAAGGTTTTAAGTTTCGTAGGGAATTGATATCCAATTTAACTTTGCGGCATGTTTTTGGTAGTTTCTCAAGTTTTCTCAGGTCACTGACTCTGGTACAATCAATCATACCTGTCAGGGACAAAATGTATAATATTCTCATGCAATAGGTCTCGAAATTTCCGATACATGTGGAATAAACTAACGAGAGTCGTCTTTTTTATTAAAGGAGAACTAAATGCTAAAACTAACCTATTTTTGTTTGAAACTATTGGTATAGTAGATTAATTCTGTGAAGTTTATTTTTAAAATTAAAGTCAAATATATTGAGAAATTAAATATAGAAACTAAGAAAACTCTCTAGAAAAGGTTTGTTACCGTGGTCGCAAATGAGATTGTCAGCGGTATGGTATGACGTAGTTACGATATT
>ERZ1740055.308-NODE-308-length-12093-cov-8.750125_pt1 | contig 12093 bp, 13 predicted proteins | sample MGYA00581747_ERZ1740055 | MGnify/ENA primary metagenome ERZ1740055 (study PRJEB43018, sample SAMN04849739) | marine metagenome | isolation source: floating plastic debris | place: Pacific Ocean | collected 2008-08-28 | study: EMG produced TPA metagenomics assembly...
GAACTCTATTTGAATTTAAATCCCTCGTTTGCCTCTCTCTCTTTTTCTCTTTTTTTCTCAAATTTTAATTATCTTTGTGCTTGACCCGCCTCGATTAGTTTTCACTATTAGCGGGCAGCACCACTGTTAATTCTGTGTCAAAATTAATAATAAATTGTTGTTGTTGTTGCTGTTGTTGTAATAACGTTATAAATATCAAAACCATGCGTTTAATATATTTTAAGATGAAATAATAAATATAATGATGTAAAGACAAGTTCTCCTTGTCTTTACATCATCATGCGTTTAATGTGATAGTTTGTTGAAGCTTATTAAAAGTAGTAACTTGTTTGTAACGTTTTAGTATTGTAATTAGACGAATAGCTGCGTAAACTCGGGCTTTCTTTCTCTTTACATAGCGCACTGGAAGTTTTGTGAGGTTGTAAAATCCTGATAAATGCATTTATTGCCGCAAAGTCAGCCATTGCTGTTTCAACCGTGTGTTCGCAGAGTTCGTTGTACGCATGCGCGTATACTTCACGCATGCGCTGTAGCGGGACTGTAATTATGACTAAATACATAATCATAACGAAGCCCATTATATAATTGGGGCATTTCTTCGAGTGCCGGAGTAAATAGTAAAATATGAGACTAGTAAAGTACTAAAGTGATGACGTCACAAAAATTTGATTTGAGATATCACCAATTTGGTTGTAACATTCAGAAAGAACAAGATGAAAAATGCCTCCATTTCGAAAGTTAGCATTTTTTCATCAATCAGTGATAACTTACTGTATTGCCACAGTTATGCTCTGATGACCCCGTACAAATCCTTTTAAACTGACCTGGTTCCTAACCTTAAATCCTAGCCCTTTTTCAGAAGGATTTGTATGGAGTCATTAGAGGATAACGGTGGTTATCCTTGAATCGATGAGTTGGCATCGCTAAAAAAAGTTTATGTTCGACATAGTTCAAAAAATGTATTCGTCTTTTGTCAAAACCTCAGCGTTTTCTTTCTTTTTTTTTTTAATTTTTTTCACGGTGTCGAACTGAAAGTACACTTGAATCATGTTGAATGGTTTTAAAAAATGTTTGCAGCCGCGATGCTACCTGGGTAAAAACTTATGAGCCAGCGAAAACCATGTAACAGGTAAGCGGATACTCGCCACGCGACAAAGATATTTTAAAATGGCGACGCTGACGGAACAAAGTTTTGTTCCTAGTAGTAGCGTAAATATTGAGGTTGAAGGCGATATAACAGTACCTGGTGCACCGGAAGAAGACGAAGAACCAAGCACCTTAGATGAGCCCGTATCAGAAACTCTTGTGAGGCATTTTACTTCTTACATGTGTTTTATAGAACATTTTGTTCACAAATGAAGTGACAAAACTTTAAAATTCAGTCAGCATTTGATTAAAATTAATTACTTGTTTGAACGTGACATATTTCAGAAGCGGGATCTTAAGGCAGTAGGAAGAAAGTTTTTTCATATATTCTGGCCGAGGCACACGAAGAGTTTATTGAGAGATTGTAAGTGTATTACTACAACTTTAAGTTCTGTTCAGTTTATCTTTTAAACTTTATACATCATACGACTTGTGACTGTATGATTATGAAGTTATCATACTACTAGATACATAAGTATAAGTTATACGTATAACAATAATTAAAATATATTTTTTCAAATATTATAAGTAAATGTATTAAATTTGCAATTTTCTTACAGAAAAAGAGCTCTGTTATTCTGTGATGCAATATTAGTTTTTCGCGACGAAAGCCCATGTTTAACCCAACTCATTTTGCTTATCAAACTTTAAAAAAATTAAAACACTTGAAGTCGGTTTTGACAACTGCTTTTCCAGTGCCAGTTAAAGTTCATAGAATATTTTCAAATTGAATTAAAAAAACCTCCATATTTCTATTTTTGAAACTCACAACTCATCATCATCATCAATCCAGTTTTGATCCAGTTTTATCTCCGTAAATGAGGGTGGCCGGATTTACCCCACTCTGCCAGCAATCTCTCCTACTCCTACTTGCTCGATTCTTTGCATCCTCCATCTTCAAACCAACACTCTCACAACTAATATAAGTAAATTCAACATGTACGCAATGTTATAGCATAGATGGTCTATTTAAGTTTAATTCATTTTATGTGTATGTATTTACATAATGGTAAAAGCGCAATGCTTGTGGGATGTGGCTATAAAGATGAGCTCGGGTATAGATAGCACAAATGTGCTAGTAGCTAACTTGAAGCCACTCTATTGGGCACTATGGCCACGTTGGTAGCAGGTTTTACCCCTTTAAACTACCACAAAAAATAGTGAGCCTGATTGCTAGCAGCCATGGACAACTCTTTCGGCGTTTTTAAGCTTCATCAGCATGGCGTAGCTAGCAAACAGGCTCAGGTTCCCACAGCAAATGTAAGTAGTGGTAAAAGTGCAATGCTTGTTGGATGTAGCTATTATAGCCATAGTGCCCAATTTAGTGACTTCAAGTTAGCTAACATGTTTGTACTACCTATACTTTATGTGTAAATATTCTTTATTTTAATATCACTTTATTTGTGGACTATTACATATCCTGCATTCAGATTGGCTAATCTCCTGCTATCTATCAATAAAATCAGTATATTAGATTTCCAATTTTATCAACGCCATTTTGTTTGAATAATCAAGTATTGTATTACCAAAACAATAGAGCTCTCAGCCTCATAAACTTTGAGTTAATGGTCCATTCATCAATCTGTAGGGTCTTATTGTTACTGTAGATATGACACCAAAGTTCCTATAGAATGGAATTCAATTCTACCAGTCAAAGAGTTATAATTATTTTATGTTGTTATATTTCAGGGGATCTGTGGGGTCCGCTAATACTATGTGTCTTTCTTGCCATGTAAGTAGAAATTAGAAGAAAAATTAAATTGCAATAATTTATTTATTTTGAAAAATCCAAGATCTTCAAACATTGGGCCTCTTTACATGGAGTGAGTTGTCATGGCAAGCTGACGATATTAAGCTGGCATCTACATGCAAAAGTGTTATCCTACCTGGCCGAGACAAGTTCAACATGGATAATATTTCTGAGACATGAGGTCATCTTTTTCTCTTTCTGTATTCACAGCTTCTAATGGCTGTTCCAGACCTTTGGTTCTAAGTCTCGAAGCTTCAAGTGGCTCTCCCTCTTTGGTAATGATTTTTGAGGCTGAACCGTCATGAAAAATAGGAATTCCAGACGTTCGTTGAGCACTTTCCATTTCCTTCATTTTAGTAAAGTTTGGAACAGAAATGATTATTCTTCTTTTCACCATCTTGTTTGTGGAATAGTTATGACACATGTATCAACAACATGTCATTTGATTTTGTCAAATCTCATCCCCCAAGATATCTCTACTAAAAGCCTTAAGATGCAAAAGTTGTCTTGGCTTGCCGAGACGGGAAACTCGGCAAGCTGGGATAGCCCATCTACATACAAACAAAAAGGCAAAATACAACAGAGCCAGCAAACTGAATACGCCGAGATATCCCAACTTGTCGGGACAACTTGCCCCATGTAAAGATATGTACCCTTTATCAGATTAAAGGTCATTAAAAACTACTATCAATATGAGCATCCTGAGTTTCTTCTATGCCTTGCTATTGAGCCAGTCCAGGCCTTCATAAAGCCAAAATTACTATTAAATCAGATAAACACAAACAAAATTACTAATCCTATAATGACTGTCACAGAGCTCTTGGAGATCTTTACTCCAGTTTAATCACTTTGTTAATTGTGTTACATACATGAACTTTCTTATGGTATATAAAACTTTGCAGCAAATTGTTACAATAGCTGCCTATTTCAGACTGTTTTAAAACTATATTTTGGCCTACTTAGCACACTAAATCTTGCTTGGTACATGAATTTTAGGAAAAAAATTTTGTATTGAGGAACATACTAACTGCTTCATGTTTAAGAAACTAAAATAATGTTTTTGATGTGTTGACTGCATTTATTTATATTGGTACTACTCAAACAAGACTTCACATTAATTTTTCATACATTTCAAATTCTGACTAAAACATTAAAAATTGATTTTCCAAATCTTTAATTATAGCAGTGGGACAGACAGTGAAACTTCAAATTATTTCAAAACCTCTAATTTGAATCACCTCAGTTAACTGCATACATTAATCATAATATGTTCTATAATAATTGAAAAACAAACAATAGTTTGTATTTTAACAGCTGCTATTATTTTTCATGAAAGATAAAAAAAGAAAAATTAACTTGAAAACTGCTTTATTATAATATTAATTTTAAAATAATTTATTTAAAACACAGGAAAAAATTAAACGTCAAGTAAAATTTTCTGAAATCATCTTTAGAGTATTGAAAGGACCCTTCAAATGTTGAATTTATGCAAAAATGGTAGAATGATATAAATTTTATACTGTACAATGCCAGACATTAATCATTGAGTCATTTGCACAAAAAAATTGAGGTAATGGTGTGAATTATAGAAGAACTTATTATTGTCTATCTGATGTTACTGTGATAGCATAGTATTTGCAGTAATTGAAATTTGATGTCTGATTGTTCATCTAAAATATTAATAGCAGTCAAGCAGTCTCCTTTCGGTTCTTTCCTTAAAATTCATTGCTTTAATCAAACAGTAAGAATTTGTAGATTTCTTAGCCATTATTCACATTAATGGGATCAGTGTCCACAGCTATAGAATCCAAGAGTAATAGAAGTTAAAACAACCATTTAGACCCACTCATGAGTGTTTTCATGTGTGTGTAGGCCACCTAGTTCATTGCAGGGAATAAGGTTATATATTATGTCAGGCTTTTATTTAATATGTATTCTAGTTAACCTTTTTCATTTGTTGTGATAAAGGATGTTGCAAGGCAAAAAAGCAGTTGACAGTAATAATGATGGTGGACCACAGTTTGCTGAAGTGTTTGTTGTGGTTTGGGTCGGATCATTCGTTATTACAATTAATTCAAAACTTTTAGGTGGTCAAATGTAAGTAATATCAATAGCCATTTTGTCAAATTATTTTAGCTTCATATAGCCAACTGGTTAGTCTAGTTGGTAAGGTGCCAGTCTATCGAGCGGGAGGATCGGGTTGGATTCCCAACTGGACCAACACTCAGGGTCTTAAAATAATTGAGAAGGTGCTGCCTTTGCTCTTATAAATTATTTGCAAAATTAATGGTTAGTCTTTCAAGTCTTCTCGAATAAGGACATTAAACTGTAGGCCCTCGGAGACATATCTGTGTTTATGTGTGTCTGTCATGTGAAAGGTCTCCATTCACCTTAGTAATTGATAAATATACTGAAGTTGCTTACCATTGTTTTTTTTTGAAATCATAGTAAGTATTAGTATATACCACATAAGTGAATTTAGTACTTTTCTCGCACACTGATTTGCTAGCTCGGAGGTGATTAACCAAGTACTATTCACCTCCAACACCAAAAGATAAACAAAATGGCTTCCCATTTTGCTTTGGTTTCAAAATGTCACAAATAAACAGTTATAACTTTTCACCCATTTTGGGCTATTTTCCCTAAATATCCCTGATTTTTCTCTTCTATATTTATTTGTGGTTGCCCAGGGGGGTACTCACCAGACTTTTGGGGTGGGGTGTGCTGTTGGACCTTCACAAACTTGATGTTAAGGTGCACAGCATTTGCATAGACTACATCAGTTGATTTGGGCAAATTCATTATACCTACTAGGTATTTGTACAAGAGTTAAGTTTTTATTATTATTTCAGTGGTATAATCCAAATGGGGCTGTTTTGATCATGATTTCGCTCATGATGATAAGTGAATACACTGTACTTTTGAAGATCACATAGAATGTATCCAACATCTATCTATATAAATGTCATAAATGGAATGCTTTGTCAGTGTTTCAATAGAAACAATTTTGTACATTTTTAAGTTTTACACCATTGTGGAAGTAAAGAATGTGTACTGACGTTTCGGACTGTAGTCCTTCATCAGAGTGAATTCAAATGCATAAATGTCATTAACATTCTTTACTTCCACCATGGTTCAAAACTTAAAAATTTACCAATCTATGCATATATTCTGGCTTGTAATTTTGTCCTAAAATGTCCATTTTCAAGCCATTTTATCTCAAAAATTTTAATTTTTCCCTAAAAAGTTCATCTGGGCTATAAGAATTCCTGTGTAGGTTTGAAAAACAACTAATTTTACAGTTGATATGAAACTCGTAAAACTGCTGTTTTTCTCTTTTATGCAGATCATTTTTCCAAAGTGTATGTGTTCTTGGTTATTGCATTTTACCACTGGATGTAGCTCTACTTGTTTGCAAACTAATTCTTTTGGCTGGAACCCAAACCACAGCTCTATTTGCAATTAGATTCATTGTTGTTATACTGGGCTTTCTGTGGTCAATATTTGGTGAGTAAGAATATCTGAAGGCATTTTATTTTGGTAGTAACAGGTTGCCTGGCATTTAATGTGTATTTAAAGCACTTAATTAGTTGAAAGGTCGAAATTTGAGTGCATACATGTTTTTGTTATATATACTCTAGGTCCTATGATTTTCAACTAGGTTTCTATTTAAAGATAAACATAAAATTAAAATACATAATTGCATTATAAATCACTTCAGTCTGTATAAAATTGACATTGATTTGACTTGCACTGTTAAAAAATAATTTATCTTTAGTTTAACAGTTTGAAATGACAGATTGCCTTTAGAACTTTTTGCATTATTTTATCACTTGTGTTAAGGTTTCTTGCATATTTTCCACAACATAATTGTTTGACTACCAAAGTTTGAAAATTATCTTTAATCCAAATCAGTGGGCAAATACTGATCTGCCTAAACCAAGAAATGGATTGATCCATTTTAAAAGGGATTTACAAACCTTTTAGGAAGTGATCACTGTGTACTTGTTGTGCTTTGACTCTACTCCTTTCCATGGTAGAGAAAGGTTCAAGAACTAGTACTAAAATTCCACTCAGCTTTCCATACCAGCTGCTTCTGGAAGCTAACCTGTGATGGATTAGTACATCCCTTCAAGGGTAGTCTAAATCACCTATAAATTTATTTTAATTTGCTTAAAACTGATAAGCACTGGCTCCAGTAAGCCACTGTGGTCATAAAGAAATTAGCTTTAATGAGTTTATGTTTGCCTAGACCTTCTTATTAATGATATATAGTCAGTGTTGTTAAATGTGTTGTTTATAAATTATTTAACGATTAGACCTTGAGGAGAAATGAACTATGAGTCAGTAGCCCATGAGGCCCTAGGCTGAATGGGCTATTCATACTTGTAATCCATGAGGCCGAGAGGTCTAGTAGGTTTATACTAAACCTACTAATCAGTCAAAAACAAAAAAGGATGTACTAATTAAATTATTGATCAAATCCTTTGATATTATATAGCAAAATGCGGCTCATTACTATTTTGATCTGTCATCTTTTCTCTACTAGTAGGCTATCACAATTAGACCTCTAGTAGAGTGGCCAATCAGAATGCAGGATGTGTGTTAGACTGTTAGTAGGTTATACTAATATATTATAGATTAAGATAGGACTCTATGCATGTTCTGATTGATCAAAAACCTTCTTGTTGTTGTCATTATTTTTATTATTATTACTGAGGTAACAGAGAATATTAGAGAATAAAACAGAGAAAAAGCATGTTTTGTTGTTTTTCAGTATTCCTGGCAAGTAGAATCTATATTATAAAGCAAATGAAGAAGCCTAAGCTGTGTATTATACTGTGATAAAACATGATAGGCATTTGAGAACACTTGAGAAATGTAAAAAACACTCGGCTATGGCTCCTGTTTTCTACATTTCCCTCATATTCTTAAATGCCCATTGTGTGTTATCACAGTCTAATACACGTCTTAGGTTTCTTCATTTGCTTTATAATATAGATTCTACTTGCCACAAATAGTGGCAGATAGAAGGCTTCTGTATTTGTTAATTGTTGAATCAATGAAAATATGTGATGGGTAAGTTTGTAATGACAGTTTCATTTCTCTATAGCTGCAGTGGTGTTCCTTGGGGATAGTCAGCCCACAAATAGAAAGGCCCTCGCTGTGTATCCTATTTGCCTTTTTTATTTTGTAATCAGTTGGATGATTATTTCACATTCCGGATAAACTAGATTATGTGGTATAAAAATAATGTATTGTAAATACATAATTCTGATCATCATATTGCTAGTCCTTTAAACTCTCAGAAGTAATGGTAAAAGTCCAGTATTCTTGTGGGATGTAGCTATAAAAATGAACTCAAGTATAGATAGCACAAACGTGCTAGATAGTGCCCAATAATGTGGCTTCAAGTTACCTACTAGCACATTTGTGCTATCTACTCTTTAAACTTTCAGTTTAGCATTGAACATGGTTTTGGTTCTAATCTCACAGTCTCATATTTGGAAGTTTCTTTGGTTTTTCAAATTAGGTGAAACCTTTTCAAAAATCAGATTTTTGTATATATTTTTTTTCATTTATTTGTTTGCTTAGCACTGTATTTTGTTCTTTTCATCTTTTACATTTTGCAAGTTAGTTTTTAGAATTGTTACTTTTTCATTTTCTTCAGTGTGGAGCATTTTTTAATTCTCAACTATTTTGGGTAAAATAATGATTGAGACTTCAAGATCAGGCCCGGCGGAACATGGGGGACTGGGGGGCTGTAGTCCCCCCACTTTTTTCGCAGAGCAACGAAAACGAAAATCGTGAGTTATTTGTATCTCTTAAAAAGCGCTCAATCTGCCCCCCACTCAAAATTTCGTTATGCTGGGCCTGAAGATACAAACCTTTGAGGGCTTAGACCAGAACTCATTATATGAGTTTTCTACTAATACTAATATGTTAGATTATTGAATTTATGGAAAAATATATTTAAAAATAGTGATTAATTACTATATATAGTTGTCATATTTTATAAAAACAAGTCTTGATCAACAAGGTGGTTGATTTTTATTACATGGTAATTAAGGTATTTAAACTAAGTGAAGTGGAACTTTTGGTCTGACTTCATACAAATGGCTAAAAACTAAACAAGCACATTTTGCAAATTGATTTGAAATTACAAAATAAATATGATTTTAGACAAAAGTTATACAACATACAGTTCTGTTACCATTAGTAGCAATTAAGGATATCAACTTGGAACCATTTTTAGACCAAAGAATCACTTGTTCTATTGCAGCAGGTATTTTCAGTTAGTCAAAAAGTGAAATAACTATGTTGCTTGTCCAGGGGGGTACTCACCAGAATTTTGGGTGGGGGTGTGCCATTGGACCTTCACAAACTTGACCCTGTTCTAAACTAAAAATGGCTTGATTTTGATCCCCTGTTCTAAACTAGTAACCCCAATCCCCTACCCTGTCCTAAACTAATCATATTAGTTTATAGTGCAAAATTATTGTAAAACTTATTGAATCATTTCGAGTGTATTCTGATGTTTTATTTCGAATACGAACATTTCACCCCAGTTTGCTCATTGCTGGACTTGATAGGGCCATACAGTGGAATTAAGTTTATAATCATTAGCTAAGCAATGCAGAGCATTTCTACAGATGAAAAACAGAACAAAAAATTCTTACCAAGGAAGTTTAGATTGATAAAAGCACTAAGATTTAAATTTGATATGTACAATTTCCAACCGAGTTCGACATGTTCAAAAAAGCAAACAAATGGGACAATGATTAGTCTTGCTGCATGTCTGCCTGTTCAGGAAATACTTCAAGAAACAGCGCCGATTATATTTAGCAAATGAGTTCTAAACAGAGGTCAGGCCTGTGAATTGGAAAAAACTGCACGTACGTTAAACCCAGCCAAACCAATTCTCATCCGGGAAGAATTGTTGCAACTTGTACTAAACGGTTTGTAAAATTTTGTACTCTGTTCTAGACAAACATTTCTGTGATTTATAAACCCTGTTCTAGACTGGATGGTCTGAAAACCATACCCTAAACAGCGGCACATGCCCATATAGTCAACATATGAGAGCACCCCCCTCCCCAGGTTGCTTTTCATTTTTTCCTAATGTTTTCAAGAGTGTCTGTAAGTTGTAAAATAGTTTGCTTTGTGATTAGCTAATGAAAACAATTTCAGTTAATAATTACAAGCTAAAGAACTGTTTAGACTACTCAAATTGCAGAACCACTAGCAAATTCAAATTGATATCATTTATTTCTTAATTTAGAAATTAACACTGAACTGTAACTGGAAAACTGGGCTTTGAGCTACTGTATGCAGCTTGTTTAAGGCCACCCAAGTAACAAGTAGTAGCATTGTGTTGAAAATTACAGGTTTTGCTCTTGTAAGAAATCAACTTGGTTTATGTAAAACGTTTAACTAATATTTTATGCTTAATGAAACAGTTTTGTATAACCATTGCTTAAATTAACATGCAAAGAAGCCCCTTTGTTAACATACATACTGTCCTGAATGGATTACTAAGATAATATTTATCATTGTTTGCATCTTTAAAATTCAGATAGCAAAAAAATATTTATTTGCAATTGTAATTTAATTGTAATTTAGAGAGTTAGGAGTTCAAAGAAGTAAACCCTGCATAGAATCAAAATTCTTCCATACCTTGCAAGAGTTATTTACTTTTCAATATCATTTTAGCAAAGGTTAAGTTCGTCAATTATGCTCCTCGAGAAAAACAAAACGATTTTGAGTTACTTGAAGATGCTAATTATCGTCTTTCCAAAGATGTACAAATATTTGATTTTAAAACCCACCCCAAGGATGGAGGCATTTGAATGGCCTAGCAGAACCCTGGTACATAGTACTGCTTTTAATAGTTGTTATTTGTGTTTTGTAAGGTTGGGTATTCCTGACTTAATCAGGGCTCCCGCGGGTCATTAAAAGTCATTAAAAGTATTTCTTTTGTTTTTTGCAGTTTAAGGCCTTAAAAACGTCTTAAATTTGCTAGAATTTCTTTTTGAGGTATTAAAAGGTATTAAATATTTAATGCATATGAAAGTGAGTTTTTTCTGCTAATCGGAAGCAGTTTTAACGGGACGTTCGCATCTTTCACGGTTTTGACCACCATTGCATTGACTGTGCCACATCACTCTGAATCTGCCATTGTTGATTAGAACTCTTGTTGTTATTCGGTTATAAAATTTATAGATTTTTGTGAAAGTGTGATCTTGTTTACCATGGAAACTGTTTATTAGCATTGTTATCTCTTTAAGGTTTTTTTTTCTGATTTGTTGTATTGAAAAATTGGTCTTAAATTTTTTGACTTTCGGCACTAAAAAGTCTTAAAAAGGTCTTAAATTAGTTGGCTTCTGAGCTGCTGGAATCCTGTTAATGTAGAGTTCTGGCAATTAACTATTTTACCTTGCATTTTAAAAGTGTATATGAAAGGTATTACGCTTTAGAGACTTTTTAAAATCAAATATCGAGTAAAAACATATAAAATATGGTTTTATAATCTTGAAATGTTTGGTTTGAAATTTGAAATTGATCAGAATTGACTAATTAAGTACTTATAGAGTTTGAAATTTCGGACAATTTATAATTATCATAATACGACCCATCCTCATGCTTAAATATTGTAGGTTCATCATACTTCAGTGATGGATTATGAAATGTAGTCCCTGAAAGCACTGCTTAAATTTTTTGAACAATTTATACAATCAGAGTGCTTTAAGGTTCAAAAAACGGTAGTACACATAAACCATAAATCGTCTAACACAACCTTTTGGTGTCGTGAGGAGTTGGGATGGGGGCATAATTATGAGAGTATAGACTACAATGTTTGTTATCTTTCACTCTGTGTTTAGTAGATGCAATCTGTGATATTAAAGACTTTCCAGTGTTTGGTCATGTTTTTTATATTGTCAGAGCAAAAAAAAAAATTGCTGGCAACTAGCACTCAAAGTTAAGAATTAATTGTGGATCCCAGATTGCAAAATGGTACCCCGCTTGGCAGAGGATTTTTTCTCCTAAAGAGAAGGAAAAGAAACTTCTGCACGGATCTGCTTGATATTCTATCGAGCATGCGTGAACGAAGGCTGAAATTCTGTCAGCGGATAAGAGTAGATGGCTCATAACAACCAAGCGGTTGTTCTACATTATGATATGTGCTAAAATTCAAA
>ERZ1740055.309-NODE-309-length-12080-cov-8.862121_pt1 | contig 12080 bp, 7 predicted proteins | sample MGYA00581747_ERZ1740055 | MGnify/ENA primary metagenome ERZ1740055 (study PRJEB43018, sample SAMN04849739) | marine metagenome | isolation source: floating plastic debris | place: Pacific Ocean | collected 2008-08-28 | study: EMG produced TPA metagenomics assembly...
ATCCAACCTTTAAACTATCGAGCGCACTTCAATAATCTATGATTACTACTAGTTTTATAAAATACTTTTTAAGACAGCAGTTATCTCCGTTATCTGTGCCTTAAACGCGTACGTGTTGTCTGGAGGGCAAATGCTACTATAACTTTATAAGCATAAATACGAACGTTAGTTTGATCATAGCTTGCTCGTTCAGTCTGCACTTATAAAAACCTTAATTTCCTTCATCCTTTTAACTGAACAACTAACAAACACGGCTGCTTATCTTTAAGAAAGACTGCGAGACGAAGTGCAAAGTTTCCTTTACGACAAAAAACAACAGACTTCGAAAAAAAGGTAAAAAAATCTAACTTTCAAGGTAAATCAAAATTGTTCTTCTTCGCCGGTTTCCTTGCAATGTCTATACAACACAGAACTTTTTTTTTTTTCCCCATCCTAAGGTGACCTCGGGTAGAATGATGGGTACTGAATTAACCTTAATTAACAAATTTGTAAAATTTTTAATAAATTTTTGCAGGATTCCAGATAGAACTGCTGAATGGCTGCTGCGTTGGTGATTGGCTACAATTCAATGCCTTTCGCTTACACCGTTTTTACCCTATACGTGACTGGCTACAATACAATGCCTCTTGTTAACACCATTTTGCCCCTCTACAATCATTCTAATACCTCACTACCCTCGGTAAAAACAGGTACGCTGGAACGATATAGCAAAGTCAAAAAAAGTCGAAATTTCAAACTGCAGTACAGGACTCGTATCATTGATAAAATCAGTTCGTTGATGTCGCGAGCCTACGTTTTCATTTTATTTTTACTTTGAACTTGCCACAGTCTTGCTTCTTCTTCTGAGACTGAGTTGTGGTTATATATGCACGAGTGCTTACACTTCTGCTTGAGCCGTAAGGCCAATGAAAATTGATGTTATGTTTCTCGTCAGCTACTTTCAAACAACTGGTTTGGGAATTTTTCCTTTTTCATTTAATATTCATTAATTTTCGATATTGGACAAGTATGGTCGTTTTGAAGGCATAAAGCTTTTTTTTTTAGTTTATAGTAACATTGATATCGAAGAAAACAGGGCAGAGTGAGAATCCTTTAAACAATAATACACCCCGAGTTTATTTTGGGAAGATTCACATCTTCAAAAAGCACTCTGTGGTAAATTAAAAAATCCAATCGTACAAATTTCAAAGCTGTTATGGTCTCAACATGCAGCGAATGCAAATATTACATGGATTGTCAAAGGAAGAATATATAAATATTTTCGAACCAAAAATTTGTGATCAAATTGTTGATGAGTCATTAATATCTTTGTTTTTCGAAAAAGAACGAATAATGAAAATTTTCCACGCGATGGCTAAAATCCCATGCGGGCGATGACAAGAAACTTGACATCAATTTTCATTGGCCAAAAGTGTGAACCTGCCTAAGAATGCAAACAACAGACAGACGCAATAAATATATGTGCCAAATGTTTTAAGCTACAACTTAAAATCGAAACTTCAGTAAAGAAGACCCTACAACTATGGTAATTTATTCTTGCGCATTCGTCGTTCTTTAAAAATAAATGCGCGGTTAGTTGCGCGGTATTATGTAGTTACTCCAAAATCGAATGTAAAACATCAAACTATATAATATCACACTATAAATTATAATATAACAGACAAAGACTAAACAACGCACAGTTTGATATGCTATGAAATGAAGTGGCCAGAATCAGATTTATGTTTAGATATATTACACGCATAAAAGCAAATTAACTCAGTCTTTTACTGTTAAAAATAGAAATTTATCTTAATTGTAAAAATGTTTTTAAGAACATAAGTTAAAAAGCCGAAGGGTATAATAACAAGCCAAAACTATTATATATATAAAATAATTTGGTTGATTTCCAACCCAAAAGTTTGTTTCAGTTGTATAATCGGTACTTTCATGCTTACGACTTAACTAAAAGCAGAAGAACTCGGCCGAAGAATTTCCTGTTGGCAGCGATTAGGAAATAGAAATATCTCTGTTATCTCTATGCCATTATTGACGGATTTTTAAGGAAATGAACATAAAATGAAGTTAAGGAAATTTTTAATCAATTGCTTACAATTTGTAATAAAATATATAATGACTTTCCGGATTAAAAATAGCTCACTGACGTCAGAGATCCGGAACTGCAAGTCAAATAACTGTAAAAATATTCGTTTTTATTAGTCCTACGGTTGATGCAAAGGCATTGATTCGAATTTTAGATTTTCATCAGGCGATGCATTCCTTAAGACCGAGAAATTGCTTTAGTATAGGGAAAGGATTAACTAAGAAAAATCACGGGGAAGGGCGGAGGAGCAGTGACCACATGTTTTCAGAAAAGTTTTATCTTTCTCTCAGTCGTGCAACTACGCCCAAAGAATTAGAATATTTCTTTTTATCAATGACCTTTGAGCGAAATCATTTTTTTAACAAAGCTATCAGTTTTTTAGCTTTCGTAGCAACGCAAAAGTGGGAATGTCTGTTATTTAAACTACGTAAAAATCATAACTTTAGCGCCTTGAGAGAATAAAACGTTTCCTCTAAATATTTTTGACAGCAGGGATTAATTGGTGATGATTTAAAACTTTGAAGAGGCTAATACGCTCCAATTTCATAATAAGATTGAGTCGGCGTTGTTTAGTAGGACCATGAAGCAGTGACCATTAAGCAGTGTGAACAGTTTGCGACGATTAAAATGAATTGAAACTTTCAAGTTTCTTGCAAATAAAACTAAACCTATGTACGCCGTTACGCTTTCTGCTAAACATGTGATCGAAGGAAATTCTGTCCAACGATCATATCAATATCACTAAATTAAATTTTAATATATTGTGCAGTCTTGAAATTTTAAGGCAAAGAAAAGAAACAAGAAAAGAACGGTGCCGATGATAGCCACAGAAATAGGATTTCCCCTTTCTACATTATCCCTTCAGTATGTTTTTGTATGATACCTACAACGAACTGCCACAGAATGCCAAAAAGAATAAAAAACAACAACAACAACAAGAAACAGACGCTGTAGTTCTTTTAATTTTCAAATAATTAAAAATATTGATAATATAAAACACTGGCAAGCCTTAGAATTCGGAAGTGGCGTTTTACGTTCATGCTTAAAGTTCCAATAATGAGTTAAAGGCAATGAAATGTCTGAAAAAAAAATTGTAAAGTTGTCTCGCGCCAGAAAATATCTGTACTTTTTCAAATGCAAAGTGTTTTTTTATAAGAAAAAAAAAAAAAAAAAAAAACAACGTTAATAAAAAAAAAAAATAGAAAAAAAAAAGGTTAATAAAAATAAAAACAATTTATGAATAAGATTTTTTTTAAATAATTAAATTTTTTAAAAAAAAATTTTTATTTTTTTATTTTTTTTAAAAATTTTTTATTTTTTAAAATTAAATTTTTTTTTTTAATTTAAAAAAAAAAAAAAAAAAAAAAAGCACGTTGCGCGTCGTTTCAGGTTGCTAAACAAAAGGTTAATAAATATCCAAACAATTTCTGGATACGATTATAGTTTACTTTTTAAATAGTTCAAAGGATAACTTAATTTTCTGCCTTTCTCGTGCTTCTGGTTAATTCAAAACTGTTCTTTTTGTTTTAGTTAGTTTAATATTGTATGTCTACTTTAACTGTCCTAATGTCGCCCCGAGGTCCGCTGCGTTGGTCGGTGAAACTGTGAAATATTAAGAGTTGTAACTGTGTCTTCCACCATTCATTTATCATTGCAAACGTTTTCAGATTCAAAAAAACGAGTTTCTGCTTTTTGTCAACACTGTCACCTTTCATTGATAGCAAAAGCAAGAAAAAATGTCATAAATCAACTCTCTCGACATGTTACACAGCCACTTCGCAAATTAACAGCTGGGTTTCAGACGAGAAATTAAAATCGAAATTTAGCTTAATGGAGAACATTTGATTTATCCAAGGAATTTCAACAAGCTGCAGATCTGGTGATTTCACTGATTGTATTTAAATCAACTCGAAATGCGATAAAATTTCTACGCACAAAACTAGGAAACGTAAATGGATTATTTTCACTTTTTAAATCATAGTTTAGTTAAAAAAATAACGAGTGATGTAAAATCTCCCTTGCTTTCGAATTAAATAGAGCACTAAATTGTAAAGAGAAGTTTTTAGCTGAGTCTTTTAGTGGAATGCAAGTATTTTAAGGTGCTTCTCAAACTGAACATGTCAGTTTTAAGATGACCCATTCTTGCTGTATCTGTTTTTTAAATCGAAAAATACACAAGCACTCTGAGATAAAGTTAAAATTGCCTATTATCTATGGTATTTGTCATCAACCGGTCTCAGACTACACGAATGAGTTGCAGTGATAGTGAAATCCAACACGAAAGTTCACTTACTGTGATTTGGAAAGCTCATGATAGTGTCAGCTCCTGCAGCTCGCTGGTCTGTCAGAGTTCCATTACAGCAAAATCCTTGTTGTTCACTGTCGTTCTTTGAGAGACTCTTGTACAAGTCTAACATAAATCGCGGAGCTGATAATTTTTTACCATATAGCCGGATATGTAGTGGTGGTCGTGGTCTTTTGGGAAGCCCCATCAAATTAAGAATCTCACGTTGAAAAGCTTTGGAGTGATTGCCGTCACGAACGATGGAATCGCGATGATTAACACTTCGAAATTTCTTTGAGTGCGTAGCTTGTACAAGGCAGAAAAGAAAAAATACTTTTATCCACAGCATTTCTGATCGACTAATGTAATTGCACAAAAGAGGTTTAAAATGCACTGGAGAATGTTTTAGTACAAACATTAGATACTCAAATTTATTTCGGTTTAACTCTGGTACTTAGAAAACAAAGGTTCTGCCAATCATACTCTCCGCAGCTCCACCTTTTCCTAAGGACTTTGTTAGTAAGCCAATCACAATACTTTATTATTGTTTAGGGTTTATTAAAAGAAATTTGATCTTAACTGCGCTGCAGAGTCAAATAAATTAACTAATAATTACCCTTTTGAATGAAATGTTTCTCATCTCTGCTGATGACATGTTTTTTTCAATTTGCAAAAAAAAAGCCTTAAATTTTCATTTTCAGAGAAGAAATATGAAGACATACAAATTAAGAAGCGCCTTTTCCAAATTCTGAAGAAGGATTAGTCCAAATTTTTAACAGAAACGGCTATGATTGAAAATCGCGAGACTTCGTTGTTTATATGACCTCTGTAGCGGTCGTTAATTGTGGCATTGCGGTGACCCCCTCTGAGAAACAAAACCGACCAATCAGGCGAATACAACCACGTGCAGCTGACATAAATTGTTGTCACTGACCACGCACAAAACTTTTTCAATAACTTGATATAAAAAAGACGATCTGTCAATATTTGTTCACTTCTTAAAATATCTGAATTTTTTTCTTTAAATAGCCCGTTTTAATTTATTTAACCTTTAGAATATAGCAAGCTTGCTAAGAAGATGAAAAGACAGTACAAAAGGCTAAATGATCAGTATATAGTAACCGGATTGAAATATAACACTGATTAAAACAAATTGAAAGTCAAAAAACGCATCTGACTGTGAGAGAGAGAGAAAGAGAGAGAAACGAGAGGGGAAGTAAAAAAAGTGGTTATAGAATTTACTACCATAGTGAATTATTTAAGAAACAAATCAAAAATACTCGTAGAGACCTGGAAAGCTAGAAAGTAATCTTGAACACATTGTGCTCGGCAACTTTTGAGCAACTTTTGGCGTTTGGAGAAACTTTTTTCGATTCTAGCAACTTCCAGCAACTTTTGGATTTCGGGGCAACTTTTGAACAACTTTCAATTGATTTATCTAATAAAAATCAAATTTGAAAAGAAAACATCAATTTCTGTAAAAAAATATCAACGCTAAGCATGCTAGATGTTGTAAAGCCTCGTCCCAAGTCATCTTTGATTCACTACCGAAAAAAATGGCGGACTTTCAGTTCAGGGAGAACCCAGGTTATAGTTAACCAAGATGAACCATGTTTATATGATCATTGGAGCTTTAGTTCTGATGATCTTGTGTTTTTTGCAAATTGTTTTTTTCGCGAATTTTTAACAAAAAAGAATGATTGAATGAATGAAACGAACGAATGAAACCTTTGGCTTTACGCAAAAGGTTGCATGCAATGGGGATGTATATAAGTTTCACGATATAAAAAACAATTATTTTTTAAACGGTTTTAAGACAAATAAGCGAGCTTCATAAGAGTTTGCACAGCTATGTGCTAGCTTCTTTGGAAAAACAGATCAGGGCATACCGTTAGGTTTCACGGTCCTGTTAATAGCATATCTATTTATTGGAATTGGCATCAGACCAAAGTCAAGGGCCAGAAACACACAAAAACGAGCAGTTGTGCAGGTGCTTCCGATACCATAAAGTTTCCAAATACCGTAAAGTGTGCATGCAAATCGAACTTTGTTGTGAGTTCAGCGCAAACGAATGCTATACTATACGTTGGATCGGAGCTATGCCTCGATGGTCTTAGAACAAAACAAATGTAACAACGGAAAATTTAATTCAGATACAGTCTCTACGCTTGTTAGGATTTGTTTTGCAACGCCGCTGTCTTCTATGACCGCCTGTTCAAACATGGAGGTGAATAAATGGAGTTTGGGACAGACTTCAGACTTGCCAATGAATCTTTCGGTCGCACTCTTGGATTCGAGTTTGCAGCAAAAAGCTGACAGAACTAGGCCACCATATATGGAATCTGAAATCTCAATTGCTTCGCAAGGCCAACAGACTGTTCAAGCAATTATACAGAAAGCCACAGTGCTATTTTCCCAGCTACAGACAGTGAAACTTAACAAAGAAAGAGTCAAACTTGAAGATTATTCGCACTCAAAAGAGGTAAAGGACACTCTAGATGCATTGAAGCAATTATTTTTGAAGTTACGGAGAATATATGATGAGTGTAAAAGACGAATCGAGCTTCCTCCGGGGAAAATATTAAAGGTATGTACTTCCCGTCTGCTTCCCGAATTTTTCTTTACCTTGTGACTTTTTAGTTTTATTTTCAATATATTTACTAATCAGTGGTAGGTTCCGGCAATTCTACTTTCTTGCAAAATTCTAAACTCAGAAAACACAAAAAGCCCAAAATTCAGCTTTTCACTTTTTTGAACCACCAGAAAACGTAAAATAACTCGATTTTTTTCGGATTTTCTAGTTGTGCAGTAAATCTCAAAAAAGTAGCACTTTTTTTTCAAAAGTGCAAGGATATTTTCAAGTTTGTTTCATTTAAGCAGTCACGTCGATTTTCTTGAGTTTTTTCAGGTTTTTGCATTTTTCAGAAAAGTCGAAAAAAATCAAGATATTTCTTAATTTCCCCATGCACCTTAAAGATTTTTGGTTGATTGACAGCTGTCAGTGAATGGCACGATTTGAATCTGTTTCTTGACCAGCTGTCAGTCCATTTGAAAATGGTGAACAATGTAAAAACCAGAATGTCCGAAAAGGTCCTAAAGATAAAATCATCAACTTTAAATGTCGCAAATTTGGCAATGATTTTTAAGCTCGATCCTCTCAGGGTAAAATAATACATTCACTCAGACAAGGGTGAAATTGTTCTACCCAACAGCATGGGCTCATTCATAACATAACATAATAATAAGCTTTAGTGTAAACCTACTAATGGTCTAACATGTATCCTGCATTCTGATTGGCTACTCTACTAAAGGTCTATTTGTGATAGCCTACTAGTAGAAAAAAGATGGCGGATCAAAATAGTAATGAGCCCCGTTTTGCTATAATATCAGAGGATTTTTTCGATATTTTAATTTGTACATCGTTTTTGACTGATTAGTAGGTTTATACTAAAACAATAAGATCTCTTGGCCTCATGGACAACGAATTTAAATAGCCCATTCAGCCTACGGCCTCATGGGCTATTGCATCGTAGTCCATTCGTCCTCGAGGTCTAATTGTTAATTATTGACATGACTTTTAGTATTGTTAAAGCATTTTTAAAATTACAAGAATATGATGCAATTTACTCTAACAATAGTGATAGACTTAAAAATTGTCTAAGAATATAAACATATAACAAGAGATGATCTTACTCTGATGCAAGAATAAATAAACAAAGCAATGTCTTGGTAACATTCTGAAGAGTCCGGATATATAATAGTGAAAGATTGATTTTCTTGAGAAAGAGATGATAGGTTAATTTGCATTTTGTCATTGAGCATTTCAAATAAGTTTTCTCTTAGATCTTTCAAAGTAGTCGATCAAGAAAAAACTTACTTAGTTAACGGCGAGCCTGTGACGGCTTCTAACCCTGTATCGAGAACTGCCACTGGCCACAGAATTCCACAAAAAAGGAGCACATTTCACTCAGAAAACCCTCTTCGCACTTCTGGGAAGTATGTCTTGAAAAGATTGCTAATTTCTTTATAAGTTTCATTGGCTTTCAGTTCCTTTCTTATAGTTTCTATGTTGACTTCGAAGAATTCCATCAGCTGCTGTCGAACAAGTTGAAGCATGTCAAAGCTTGACAGCTGTCAATCAATCAAATATCTTTAAGGTGGGGAAATTAAGAAATAACTTGTCTTTTTTCGACTTTTCTTAAAAATGCGAAAACCTGAAAAAACTCAAGAGATTTCTGAATTTGACTTTTGGCGATTAGAGCAAATTTGAAAAAAACTCAAGAAAATCAACGTGACTGCTTAAATTAGACAAACTTGAAATACCCTTGCACTTTTGAAAAACAATCATATGCTACTTCTTGTGAGATTTACTGCACATTTAGAAAATCCGAAAAAACTCAAGTTATTTTGCGTTTTCTGGTAGTTCAAAAAAGTGAAAAGCTGAATTCAGAACTTTGCAAAAACGTAGAATTGCTGGAACCTACCATTGATTTTTACTATATAAAATATTCAAGATAATTTCCATACTGGGGTGTACTGGGTCCTGTTGGGTTAGGGTTAGGATTAGCTATATAGAAAATAGGTGAGATTTTTATGTATAAACTGTCTGCATAATTAAGTACGCCCCAATATGGAAATTTATTTATTCCCCGAGCCTGAGGAAAATCACAAATATATAGAAATCACTAACATGCTTTAAAGTGTTTTGTTCACTTCTTCTGGTGCAGATTAGAGCCAAAATTTTTTTTTTAAAAATTTAAAAATTCAGTAACGTGAAAGTCTTCCCTTCACCCCCAGGGATTTTAATTTGCACTGATGCCATTAATTTTGTTTAGTATTGGGTACCTAAGTCTTCTTGTTCACAGACTGAGCATTCTATTTGTTTAATATTCTTAATTCGGAGCGACTTCAAAATACTCGGCCACTATTGTTCTTGATTTGACTGCGCATATGTTTTTAAAGAACGAGAAATACAGGTATGCATCTGAATTATCTGTTTGCAGTTTTTAGCTTGTTCTCTGCAAAATTAGATAACTCAAAGTCTTTTTATGAAGTCTGTTTCAAGGATTTAACGCAACAGTTTCTTCCCAAAAAGAAGTTGCATTAAACTCACCAGGCCATTATATATTACACTTGTGTGATATCTTTCACAACAATATGACCGGTTCTCCTACAAACAAGAAAGACCAAAATGTTGCTTATAGATTTATTAGTCCATCATAATGCTTCATTTTTCACTAGTTATGCCTCTAAGGTTGTAACAAGATTTTGTTCTCATTTACATAGGAAATGATCCCGATGAAAAGTGAAAAGAATGAAAAGATAAATACTTCAGAAACTGATTTCAGTACTGCGAAAGCATTAACCGAGTATCAAGAATTAGAACTGGTGAGTTTTTCTCTAATTAAGGTACGAAATTTACTAATTTGTCCCCGGTCAATAGCAGTGACAGTGAGACCCACAGGTGTGACTTGACTTACTGGTTGTTTTATGATAATAATAAATTATTAATAATAATTTAATTTGTTATGAATGGTTGTCTTGGTTGTGTATGCAATTTATTTTAAACAACATCTGTTGGGGAATTTAGAAATGTGTTTTTGTACCAATTCCTCCCTCCGTGTCTTTAGAAATAAATAAAAAAAATGTACTAACTCATGACTAAGAGAGACGCCGTAGTCGTGCCCGCAAACTAATATAGTTGTTACATCCTGATATCACAACATCAAAATGCCATGTTCAATTCTTTTAAACAAACCTTCAGCATTTTGGGAAGCTGATTTTTAAACAGATATAACTTTATACAAATGAAATAAGGTCTATTTGATAATTTCCCTAAAAATTCTAGTGATAAACAGAGTGTAAATTTTTGTATTGATGTTGTCATGTCAGAGGCAACTGTTCAGAGCCTACTATCAAAGTACCCTACTTTAGATTTTACTTTGCTAGCCCCTTTTGTAACAGTTTTTTCAAAATATTGATCAGCAATTGAAATTGCTCTAAAATCTACATTAATTTAGTTTTTAGAATATTTGATAAGTAAAGCTTTACTTTAGCAAAGTGTAGTAAAAAAATTAATTCTAAAATTCTAAGTCGACATTTTGGCATCTCCTTGACACCATTGTCAAGACAAGACTAAGTGAAATAATTAATGCAATGCTATAAAGTTCAAGTTTCTAGATTTGTATAGCAAACAATGGTTCAAATGAACACTTTTGCACGAATGGAGTCACTTTGTACATTAAGTGCTGGCTTGAGTGTTCTAATCAAAAGCTTTTCCTCAACAAGGCATTCAAATTTGTCTTTACATTTAGTTGTTGATTAAATTAGGATAATCCACCTAGCAATGCTTTGGGCGAAAGTTCCGGATAGTCTAGTTTATCTTGAACTATGTGTTGTGGAGATGAAAATTGCTGGCAAGGTCTAAAATTTGTAAGCTATCGCCAGAAGCCAATGGCTAGTTTGAACCCTGAAAGTGTTTAAAAAAGTATGAAAAGTTAAAAAGTTAAAAATCTAAAATCGAGTAAGTTGCTTATGTACTTGATTTTAGACTTTTGACTTTTTTACTTTTTAACCTTTTTAATATATTAAATTGAAGAAGACTGAACTGGCAAAAACGTTTTATTAAATTTGGACCTGTGAGAAGTTTGATCTTCCGCTTTTTTAACCTTTTTTATACACTTTTTATCAATTTTAACGAGGAGACAACTGTATCCATTGAGGATCCTTCTACTGGGATGTCACCATTTTGGTTTATCTTTGAACTATATTATAAACTATAATATATACATCAGTAATAAGTTCTTACTATTAAAGTCATGCTCACTTCTTTTCATTTCTTGTTTTTCTTTAATGAACAGAAATTAAAAGAAAGAAGACAGCAAATGAAAGAACTCATTGACAAAATGCGGTCATTGATTTGGGACATCAACATAATGATGGTCTTGAAAAGTAGATAACCGGACCTCAAATTTAGAACCAATAGTTATACAAGTCAAAGTTTAAAATTGTATTATCGTGCATGGCCGTTAATATTGACTTTAAAGCATTAATCCTTCTTCAAAGCAACCCTAACAGTGCCACAGTACAGTAATTTTTATAATATCAGCTCCTTACACTACTTGCAGGAATGTGGCCTGACAATTTTCAGTTTTAAATTAGTTTTAGGTAATTAAAGCTTAATGATTGGATGTGAGTGGTTTGTTTACAAGTACACTCGCGTACTGGTGACACAATGAACAAAAAAATTGAATAATTAACAAGGCGAAAGCCGCTGTAAAAGAAATTTAACAAATTACCTTGTTTTAGAACTCATCAGCAGTCCGTTGAGAAGTAAGTTCAATGAAGATAAGAAGAATTCAACCAGTTTTTGAAGTGTTTTCACATGTCGTTGTCGTCAATAAACATGGCCATGTTGTCCAAAAAAGTCTAGAATGTATATTTTTGCTTCCAAGTGTTCGCTACTATAAAACAAACCAATTTCAATTATTGTAAATCTGGTATTTAGTAAATCTTGAATTGCAAAGGGTTGAGTTCCATTTTAAAAAATCAAACAGAAAAACCGATCAAAATTGTTGGAAAGTACTTCACAAGAAACCCAAATTTCAAACTTATACATATATACATATACATATACACATATACACATATACATATACATATATATATAACTTGTATCCACGAAAGAACCAACGAAGGACACCACTGGAAGAA
>ERZ1740055.310-NODE-310-length-12071-cov-7.726947_pt1 | contig 12071 bp, 9 predicted proteins | sample MGYA00581747_ERZ1740055 | MGnify/ENA primary metagenome ERZ1740055 (study PRJEB43018, sample SAMN04849739) | marine metagenome | isolation source: floating plastic debris | place: Pacific Ocean | collected 2008-08-28 | study: EMG produced TPA metagenomics assembly...
CGAGGGATCGAGTTAAGGAGGATTCGAGTTACGGAGGGCTCGAGTTACGGAGGGCTTAAGCTACGGAGGGCTCGAGTCACGGAGGGTTCGAGTTACGGAGGGCTCGAGTTACGGAGGGCTCGAGTTACGGAGGGCTCGAGTTACGGAGGGCTCAAGTTACCGAGAGTTTGAGTTACCGAGGGATTGAGTTAATGAGGGTTCGAGTTATCAGTGTTCAGCCGTAGATCAAGTTTGATAGTTGGTTTGCAAGACAAACTGTGTTCTCGGTGGAATAATTAGCACCTATAGGACATGTTCCGGTCATGTGTCAAAGTTCTTCTTTGAGATAAAGTCTGTAATTTGTATACATTCGTTGTTCTATTTCTGACTGGCTATCAGTCCAGCTTCATTTTAAATTCAAATTTTTTAATATTTTTATTATGCGTTCTACTTTAATTAACAAATAAAGGAACCTAAGCCGTGTATTAAACTGTGATAAAAACACTCCAGACATTTCAGAACACGAGAGAAATGTAGAAAACACCAGCCGGAATTTGATTTATAATATTTTATAGATTCTACACGCCGAAAAACTTAAAACACGCTTGCTTTTTCTATGTTCTGTACTCTGACAAAACATGGGTTTTGACCAATCAGAGTGCGTTTATATAGAGTCCTATCTATTATAATATTTTATAGAATTATGCTCATGTACAGTCCACAGTAACGATTGAAAGTATAGTACAAAGTTTTTAGACCATATGTATTTTTAGATAATTTTAACTATTTTTATCCTTTAATTTTTTCTACAACACAAGATCAGTTTCAAGTGTTTTTATCATAAAATTCTTTATTACGAGGTGTAGCACACCACAGTGATACGTTCTCCGTTAAATTCACTCCTACCTAAGAGTTCAGGGTTATTCCTTGAGTCGAGTACTCGATGTTGATGGCGCCCTATACCTATTGTAGGGAGAAGAACTAGGTCCTTTAGAACTACAGATCCACACTCTTCAGAAGCAGATCGAGGCCCGAGTGAATGAGATTATCCAGCTGCAGCAGTTTTGGCTCAGAAGCCAGAGTGAACTTGTCAAAACCATTAAAGATGTCCAGGAGCAGTCGAAGAACATGGACTACCTGAAAAAGCAGTATACCATCCTTTTACAGAAAAAGCTCAGAATAGAAGGTAAACCTGCAGATTATTTTACTTTCTATTTTGAGACCATGCTTTTTAGCATTCGCACCAGCAAGATATGTACAAGATATAGAAATCTCAAGGATTATTGGTTGTATTACGATAGAAAGTTTTAAATCTTTGAATATAAGCTACTCTGTGTTTCAGATGTAAATGTTTAAGTTATCTCCTCTTTGAGCCTCTTTTAACAAGAGAAAAGCAAGTTTAACCCTTAGAGCTCCAGTTTCCTTAGCTGTCGTATTAGTAAGTTCTCCCAGCTATGATTGGTATTTTTATGCTGACCAGTTCAGGAGAATTTCTCTTGTCATCTTATGGAGTTTGTTTTGTTTGGTAAGTTCCCATTTTCTTGTTGTTCAAATTTCTAAATTTTTTGGTATATTTAAAAAGAATTTTGATGTTGACAAAGTGGCGAGGCTGAATGGGGTTAAAAAGTCAAACTGAAAAGCGTTCAATACTTTTAAATCAATCAAAGTTGTAACTTTGGCTGTAATACAGTTTATGCTGGTTAAGTCGTTGCTTGATGACGTAGTTGAGTGGCATAATATTTAGGCATTAATTAGTACAACCCCATTCTTGTTTTTTGTTTTTTACATAAAAGACATTAAACGATTTTATTCACTGATTAATTACGTAGCAACATCTTGACTGGGTATTTTATTTATTTTGGAAATGATAATAGAGAATTGAGCAACGGTAAAGGAAGAAGTGAAATCGTTTGCCTCTTTCCCTGCTAGACAATTCTTGAACTGTTTGTTCTAACTTTGCACGGGGGGTTGCGATTAAAAAAGGATTGAAGCAAACTATGATAGTAAATTTCGTAGTGTAATGTTTTCTTTGTCCATGGAACTCCAAAAGGTCCATTGATGAAGATGGCATAAGTTGGTAGTCAGCGTGGTGAATGGCAACTTGCAGCTGTTTTATTTTAATATTATCTGTTCCTTGCCACTGTTGTTTTCGTTGTCCTCTTTACTGAACCTCCCAAACATAACATATTTTGATACGTGCTCAAACCGGTTGTATTATAATGCAGGTGAAGTAGGATCCCACAGCAACGAGATTTCTGACATTGAGAGGAACATCAGGAGCATGCAGAACGACATGACTAAACTGAACCAGCTGATCACGAAGGAGCATGGCTATAAGATGGACTTGCAGCAGAGCAACATACTGATGGAGAATGACTTCATCCTGTCTCTTAAGGTAACATGACATGAATGGAGCATGGCGTAGCCAGGATTTTTTAATAAATAAAGTTTCTACATTGGCTCTGTTTTATCAAAAATAATTGCGCCGGACTGAATGAAAAGTTTTTCATTGGTAGTAAAATTAGTTTGATTATATGAAAATTGTGGATATAACTGCGATGCCAGTTGCAAAATTAGTTTATTGATATTTCATTATAACGTACAAAAAAAAGCTCATTTTTGTTGGAATTGCATTTGAAACAATCTCTCGTTTTTTTTATTTTGACGTTTTCCCAAATCTGTTAGTTTACTGCTTTGCCATTTTTAAAAAGAAAGCCAGAGAAGAACATAATATAACTCGACTGAAATGCTGTCGACATACTAACAACATTTGCTTGTTAATAGACTTCTCTCATAAATATGGCGGCATTTTAGTATTCTTTTGCCTGTATTCAAATTTGCCTCATTCGTCTCATTCACAGAGACAGCTTGCATTTTCACTAAAAATAATTTTCTAATAACATGAAATATCTTCCAATCTTGTCTCAGTACTTGGCTTACAAGTCAGTTCCCTGAAAATCCAACAATGTACTTGATTATGGGAAAGTTCATTCGCGGACATTTTCTAACAATGTACACTAATGTGATAGTTTGTCTCAATTTTCTATTTCAGGATGCTGAACGAGAGTCAATTGAGATGCAAGGTCATATCGAATCACTGAAAGAGGAGAAGGAGCGCCTTTTAAACAGTTTAGTTGAGGCTGAGTAAGTCCTTTGTACTTCTAATATTCAAACTAGAGTAATAAAGTCTCTTAACTCTCCAAGCCTTTTAGCCAAACATAGCCTCAAGGGGTGGGTTCGTTGGACCCCTCCCCAAGATTTTCGTTATGTGTGGACCGATCGACTTGAAATTTGGCATGAATGTTAATTGAACTTCGAACTTTCATTTAATTTTAATCACGTGACAATCATCTTGTTACCATGGTGACCAAGGCTTATAAAATGATGATGGCCGCCATCTTGATGAGTTTTCGATTTCGGAGATTTTGTCTAAAATTGAGAGATATTAGAAGAAATCGTTAGGAAATACCGTTTTATGTGATAGAAATGCAAAATACTGGAAAGAAAATGAAAAGGTTTTGATTAGACAAAATGAAAAGTAACGATTAATTTTCCATTTTTAAAAAAAAATTCTACAAAATTTTTATAAAAATCCAACATTCGTGACTTTCTGTGATAACTTCATCTAACTAATGTCAAAACATGTATTCATTATCAAGGAATAGTTGTACCAAAGCTTTTGGTTTCTAGGGTTAACTTACCATTTAGGCAACAACCGTTAATGAGATAGTCTCCTACCTAGGTGTTATTCTCCAGCCTATGAATTATTAGGAGAGTGGAGTGCCTCCAGTATAAGTGGAACATTTTTTAAAAGTTTTAACTACAATCCTTCTTTTCCATTAGCAAGGCCAGTATTTAACACAGTTTATTTATTGTTGTTGAAGGCGGCAGATTATGTTGTGGGAGAAGAAGACTCAACTAGCACGTGAAGCCAAACAATCTGTGGATCAAGAGTACGGCCAGGGGGAGATCAGGTCCATGAAGGCCGAAATACACCGCATGGAGGTATGCTGCTTCTAGATTCCTTGTTAGGCTATTAAAAATGAAAGCGTAATGCATGTGGGATGTGGCTGAAATGATAAAATTCAAGAATAGATAGTACATGCGGCTAGTAGCTAACTTAGTGCCACTTATACAGGTTTTAAGGCCGCATTGGAAACGGGCATTACCCCTTAAATCTACTGAAAATAAAAAAGAGCCTAAATGTTAGCAGCCATGGTCAGCTGCTTTGGCTATTTTGTGCCTCATGCATGCATCAGCATAGCATAGTTACCAAACATGCAATTCCGTTGTTTTTACCTGAGGGTGAGTGGCATAGCCTTCCTACACAACAAGGATTTATCATTCTTTTACGATCACAGTGGCCTGATGTAGATCAGTACTTGTTGGACTAGTTAATGTACAAAATGAAAGTCAGCGAATCATAGAATGCATACTGTGTTGAACACTATTGTAGGTTCGTTACTCCCAGTTGATGAGGCAACAAGAGAAAATGATCCAAGACATGGAGAAAGCAGTTGTTCGTAGGGACACCATAATCACAAGGTATGATAGTTCAAATAAGACATTACGATCCTCAGTGTTATGTGTACCACTTAAATATTGATAAAACATTCAATGGGAATCGCACGACCTCTACAATACTGGTGCAGTGCCACTGCCAAATGAGCTAGTTGGCGACAGCTATTGGGAGCAGATCAGTTTTAGAGGTTGTTATTGTAGTGTACTATGGTAGTGAGACTGAGTTTGTGACGTTTGTATTAGCAACGGTGTTGTTTATCAAGCTTTTCAATTATGTGCACAGTTAATGTCATTGCACAACTGATATATATAGAGACAGGACTGGACGTTGACTACAATTTCTGCTTTTGATGTCATGGACCAGAAAATAATATGGTAGTTACCAGCCTCCCATCGCTCGGTCTAGGTGAAACCGGAAGTGATTTTTTAGGTCTTTAATAATTACGTGTTTTTTGGCCGTCACCGTACCATAAGAAGGATAAGAAGATTTTATACATACAGAAAACCAAAACTGATCAATAATCACTTACTGTTCCTCACCTGTCTATCTTTAATATAGATAGCACAAACGTGCTAGTAGCGAACTTGATTTGGGAACTATTGCCACGTTGGTAGCGAGCTTTACCCCTTTAAACTAACATAAAAATAGTGAGCCTGATTGCTAGCAGCATTTTTTAGGCCTCATTGATATGGCACAGCTAGCAAACAGGCTCAGATTTCCAAAACAAACATAAGTAATGGTAAAAGCGCAATGGTTGTTAGATGTGGTTATAAAGATGAACTCAAGTACAGATAGCACAAACTTGTCTATCTTTAAGTTTAGTTTTCTAGGAACAGATTTTTTCTCGACTACGGATGTTAAACTGATGGTCCGCTCTCTCGACCCTTTATTGGGGACTCAAAAGAACCCACACAAATTTTTTGCAAAGAATACTGTAAAGATACCGGTTTTGTGTGTTTTGTTTGTTCTACTGAGAGTATTCTTAATATCTAAGTGTGGGTGAGCTGCTGTAGCACGCAGTCAATGTTCTTGAATGTTGACTGTTTACGCTCGTAATCCATAATTATTTTTATTGGGGTAACACTCACTGGATATGCCAATAGTATTTATGGTGAAACCTCAACAACCTTCCTGAGGGTTCTAGCATTTTTCTAGCGCTTTTCTGGAGTTCTACTTATTAGTGTCAATTCTAAGGTCCTTTAATTTTTTCTTTAATTGTCACTTTCATGTTCCATATCTTTTTCAACTCTATCACAAGGTCTTCATACTTTTTCTTAGGGTACTGCAAAATCGTGGGTATTTGACAATGATTCTTCTCTTTGTCCAATGTCTATCATATCGTGCCGACGGTTTTTTTTTTCAACCATTACCATGCTTTTTTTTCCGATTGCATCCTTTGTTTGTCTTAAGTACTGAACATGAAGTACTTTGTCATGCCACTTTTTTTTTTTTCTTTCGCAATGTTTAGTTGTTTCTAGATCTTCATTGCTATCCTCCCTTGCGACTGTTATCAACTGTTTATGGCTTTTCATTCTTAACATATTTTTCTAATCCAAGAGTGGCTAACTCAGTCGCATCTTGTGTTCGTTGTGGTCCCCTACCTCCCTCATTTCTGGGTAAATACAGCTTTTCCGCATCTCTCTCGGATGCAGGACTTTGTGCATAGTCAATATTTTACGAGTATCGCTGTGTAGCTCTTCTTTCTCTAATTTCGTCCAGTCAAGGACCGCTGCTGAGTATCTTAACAATGCGATAGTCCAGGTGTTGATCCCTTCTATGATGTTATTTCCGTTTAACTTTGTTTCCAAAACCTTTCTCCCTCTTCTTTTATACTCAGTCTTTTCTATATCCTTCATTTCATCATGCTTGACTTTGTCAGTTTGTAGAATACCTAGGTATTTATAAGTGTCTTCTTCGCTCAATTCCTTGATAGTTTGTTCGTTATGTTTTTGAACTGATCCTCTTTTCACAAAACATGGCACAGTTATCAATGCCAAATTTCATACAAACATTTAAATCTTGGCAGACTAGGGTCGTGTGGCAGGAAGGCCAGAGATCTTAGCAATTGCTACTAGTATAAATGCTACGGTTTTACCAAATTTGCGATGTTAATGATATAATAATAATTTTCAAATCATATAGTAATATTTTAATATCAATGATGACAAAAATAATAATATCAATAAAGTCTTGAAACGTTTGATATAGATTTTGCTATTGCTGAAATACTAATATTATTATTTACTAGAATAATAGAAATAGATAAAGGTATTACACTAGCTTTTAGAGTTTAAACCATTGTGAGACAAAATAACAAATATTTAGTCAACAATTAAAAACAATTATACATAAATTATATCTAAGTTGTACCAAAAAGAGTTATGTGAGTAATGTCGATTATGCATGGCATATACAGTAATGCTAATAATTTTTCCTCTCTAAACGCTATGAGCCAAGTGTCCTGAATTATTTTTGTGTGTGTGAATTGTTTCAGGGGAGATGCTCAGGCCAAAATGGGCAAGATCTCCAACACGAAAGGATCCATGCAAAAGAAACTAGCTGAGATGAGGAAAAAAATCAAGCAGACGAACCAAGAAGCTAATAGCTGTGATGTTGGTAAGTAAAAAGAAATAATTTCATTCAAGTCCCTGTACCGATACTAAATGCTGTTTTAAACGAATTGTTTCACTGGTATGAATGAAATGCTGATACTTTTCACTGAAAGGAACACTAGTGCCACATTGGTAGCGGGTGGGCTTGAATGGTAACAGTTGTGAACAGACGTTGGGGACTTTGGCCTCGTCAACACAGCGTAGCCAAGAGATCTTACAGAGTAGTAAAAAAAGCATTGCTTGTTACTGTGGCTGCCCCATCTCACAAACATTGCGCACTTTTAACTGTTTGATGTTTTTCAGTTTCAAAACTGTCGTTATTTGGTTGAAATATTAAAGAAAATATAGTAAAAGCGTTAAAACGACCCAACCTCGTTCCTTTTAAAGACAAACAACAGAACTTAGAACCCTTTTTAAAATATTTAAAAAAACATTTTTTGTGATATTGAGGAACTTTTGTGTACCGAAACAAGATTTTTCATTTACACATGAAGTTAGATTGTTAATTTTATAGCTACAGCTTAGAATGTCCAAACGTTTAAATTAATACTGGATTACATGCAAATGTCTGAGAAAATCAACTGTAAGTAAAAAGTATAATTTCCTTCGTTTTTCCTTTCTCAATACATTTTCCGCACTCGCATGAACACAGGCTAAGATCTTTCTGTAAGGCCACATTATTGCAGTAATAACTATCAGACGATTTCTTTTAGAAGACTCGTTGTAAATAACTTAGAGCGTGATAGATAGCATTACTAAAACTGACCTGTTCCCAGCATCCGTTGCTTCATAATTCAGTTTAAAACAGCGCTGCACCAGTATCGCAGAGGTCACAAGTTTCAGTCTTGTTGAAACATGAAGGTTTCATTCCGTCATTTTTAATTCCTGTTGGTGAATCTCGTCATACTGAATCATTCCCTTGTGTGTTGTAGACATCCAGACGCTGAGGGAGAAACAGCAATACGTCAGTGTTCAGCTGGAGGAGAAGCAGAACACTTGCCAGCAGCTTCAGGCCAGAACAGACGAGCTGGAGGTGGAACTGGATAAGATGTCTGAGGAAAGACAGAGGGTGAGATTTGCCTACTATAAATTTGTCTCTTGTGTATAAGATAATTGATTTTACAATATAGCACACCAGTATGTGTGATGACAGGCAGAAGGTGAGACCCGCCGACAATATAAATTTGTCTCTTGTGTATAAGTTATCTTGTTTTACCATGAGCACAGGCAGAGGGGGACAGGCAGAGGAGTTAAGGACACGTTCTATAGCTTAACCACAGACAAATTACTTCTTATCTCCTATTACCTCTTAGTGTGCAGTCCCCTAGTATTTCTTATTATAAGCTGCTCTCTAACTGGTCAGGGGGGTTCAGTAATTGGTCATGAAAATCACCGTCGCTTAAAAGTATCAGTCCACACGACTGAGAAAAACATGTACTGCCAGCAAATAAAAACTTCAAAGTTTGACACTGCTTAGACACTGTTATTGTGAACCTTTTATTCCTTAATTCCTCTACATATTGTAAAAGATCACGGTCGATATCCGGCGGACAGAAAATACTCTATTGATTTCGTATCATTCATACTGATTTTCAAAACTGCAAAAGACAAAATGCCCACAAGTATGCGTTGCTGCCTGTGAAGTGCTTGCGGAGTGGCGCCAAAATGTTTCAAAGTGAGTCAGTAAACTTTGAATTTTGATTGTCTGGTACAGTGAAATCTCGATTTAACGAAGTCTTCGATATAACGAAGTTAATTTTTCAGCCCCGCTTAAGTTGTAGTAAGGGAAAGAACCTCGATTTAACGAAGTGAATTTTTTAGCGAGCCCCGCTAAAGTTTTAGTAAGGCACCGAAAGAACCTCGATTTAACGAAGTGAATTTTTCAGCCCCGCTAAAGTTGCAATAATGGAAAGAACCTCCATTTAACGAACCCTCGATATAACGAACGCATCTCCTGCGTCCTGTAGCAGTTCGTCAACTCGAGGTTCCACTGTAGAACATGTTTTTGTCAAGCATGACGACAGGTAGTTGCAAGCGACGGTAAGGCAGAGTTTTACAAATTTGACATGAAGTGAAGTTAGAAAATTAGAGAATACCAATTATTTTGACTTCAAATCATTTTTTAAATTTTGTCTTTGAGAGTGCAGTTTTTTTGTTTTATCAAATGGATAAAAGTTTAAAAAACTCTCTAGTTCTGCATTAACGTAAAGACAAATTTTTGGTTGTCCAGTCACATATTCAAAATTCGCTATTATTTTGTACCTTTACTTTAATGGTGCCAACAGTTTTGTTTCTATTAAGTAAGATTGTCCATTCTGTTCATCAGAATCTGGCCCAAATTGTTGCCAAGCAACAGAAAGTGAAATACTACACAGCACTCAAAGACGGCCGTTACACACCATTGTGTAAAACGTCAGAGAGCCTTGAAGCTGAGGCTCAGAAACAGCGCGATCGACTACAGTCGTACATGACCATAGTGGATAGATTGAACCAAGAGTACCCACAGGCGCAAACCGCCCTTCGTAAAGTCACCCTGTCTCTTGGATACAGGGCCATGCCCGAGTAATCCGCTGCGAAGATATTTTTAAGCCCCTTTACCTCGGAGAAGATATTTATTTCACTATATTGTATTTACATGTATATTAATCTGTAGATAGTGTTTTTGTTACCAAAGGAAGTAAAACATCGGCGTTCTAAAATAACGATTTGGTCTGACTGCAGTTGATTTCTAAATGTGTTTTTAAAGAGTTTAACTAGTTTTTTTGAATGAAGTATCGTTTTCATTTCCCGTTGGAATAACGGTTTCACTGAGTTGTGGCCTTCTGGCCACAAGGTCCCGGGTTTGATGGGGAAGGTTGATTGTTCGGTATCAAGCGTTTTAATAAACAATTAAGAAACTGGTGGAACATTACTTGCTTTTGTTACCCAAGGGCTTTTCAAATTCATTTACAATTTTGCAAAGTGATAAAATAGTAAAGCTTTCTTTCGTTGCGATTGCTCTGTCTGTACCATCGCTAGTGCAGTAGGAGAGACTTAATACTGTAAACCCAGCGGTGTTAAGGAGGTGGGTGTAGGTGAGGGTGTGTGAGGGACTGGGCCGGGTGCGTGGGAAGAGCGGCGGTCGGTGTGTTGAAGTTGAGCTATGTGTAAATACATTCAGAACTGTTTATCCAAACTCTTGGGAACACGGAGATGCCATAGCTGGGATGCCGAAAATATGAATAAAATGAAAAAGTGGCTGTTAACCCCCCACCCTCTCCCACTGTCACTAAAAGATTGAATTACGAGGAAAGGAAGCAGCTCTACGAGATCGGATTGAAGCGTTTAGAGCACTCATCTTGCAAACATACAGATACACCACATATACGTAGTGGTTGGTATAGTGGTCATCAGTCGCGCCTTCCACCTCTACGACCCGGGATTGAGTCCCGAGCTCCGCATATGGGCTGAGATTTGTCGATCTCAATTTGACGCCGAGGGTTTTTCTCAGGGTATTCCTGTTTTCCTCCTCCTAAATTCGACATTCACGCTAAGATCTGAGCCTTTGAGCGATTAAACATTAGCTTCTGGCTAGTAAGAATGGGCAACCACTTCCTTTGCAACTGATATTAACTAAAGTATTTATTTATTTATTTATTTATTTATTTATTTATTTATTCATTCATTCATTCATTCATTTATTTATTTATTTATTTATTTATTTATTTAAAAGTAATAAATGAATTTGTTATCGTTTACATCTCTAGTCTCCGAGTTGTGCCATATTTCCACAGGGAAAGTCTGTCTACTTCAACACACTTTTGATCGATATTGAACTCTGATGCTTGAAAATTATTAGTTAAACTAAAAAATTCAACAATTGCCTTTAATTCTTTTTTTATGATTATATTAAGAAAACTATTTTCCGGCCAGTAGATGGGCGTGAGGGAAAAATCCTGCCGAGTTTAGGCTGAAAGTATCTATGTATATTATTAGAGCACTGCTTATCTTATTTCCGCTTTAATATTTATTAGGCATTATTACTCGTGGTACCACGAGTCAACTTTTGGGTTCCATTTCTTTTTCTTTTTTTTCCCTTCATGTCGCGATTAGCGATTCGGTTCAGTGACTGCCATATTTGGGATATGTCCCCGGTCCCACGCGTAGCACGAGTAAAGGCTTAATGAGTCTCTTGTACTTGAAATGAATTGATGTTTAGAATATAGAAATACAAAGTTGATTCGTCCCGCTTTGTAAATCTACTTCTTAATATCGGTGTATAAAAATAAGAATTTATAGTTGGCGACTTCAACATGAATCTTCTTAAATCGGAGAAACAGGTGTGTCAGTCGAGATTTTATCGCAGTTTTCAGGATCTTTTTTATTTTTTTTTTGCGTTTTTTGTGGATTGACTGGACGCCGGGAACTTTGTCGTCAAGAAACCCTAACACTAACAACTTTTAGAACACAAAATGTACAAAAATAAAATTACAACTCCAATCTTGTATTTATTGATGCGAGCCCTGAAGGACCAGCAGCATCTTTTTCGTGCCCAAATGCTATGGGATTTTCATGGGTCGATCAGTTTTTGATGTAATGTCGTCGGAAATTACCTTCGGCAGACCTTCGACTGACTCCGAACAGTGGCCCCCAGTTCTCGACCGCATAATAAGATTTGTTGGTCACATGTTTTTGATGAGCAGTAACATGTTTTTGGTGAGCCTTTAACCCTTTATTAGTTGGCTTGACAAACACTTTCGTATTAATTGATGTTGATTTATTAAGAAGTTGTATGCCAACAAAGGGCAGCATACCATCGTTCTCGACTTCCATTGAGAAGGATATAGATGGGTGACACGCGTTTAGAACTTGTAAGAAATTCGATGCGGCTAACACCCGGCATAATTGTTAAGGTGTCGTCCACATACCGGCGATAGAATTCAGGCATTTTTCCATTGAGATCTAGTTGTTCTTCAATA
>ERZ1740055.311-NODE-311-length-12064-cov-7.188109_pt1 | contig 12064 bp, 8 predicted proteins | sample MGYA00581747_ERZ1740055 | MGnify/ENA primary metagenome ERZ1740055 (study PRJEB43018, sample SAMN04849739) | marine metagenome | isolation source: floating plastic debris | place: Pacific Ocean | collected 2008-08-28 | study: EMG produced TPA metagenomics assembly...
GTCCTTTAAATTGTTTTGTTTAACATTTCATCGCTTTAAAATGGTAGAAAAAAAAATTTTTAGATTTCGGTTTATTTGACCTTTAATAACCATTTTGTTTTTGTGGGAGGCATGAATATTTTTAAACATTGAAACATTCTTAAGGTCAGTCAATGCAAGACTTTTTGACAAAAAGATTTTTAAAAGTTTTAGTTATAATATTTAATTTTGACTGATCACAATCTATTCATCTCAAAATTGTTGGCAGTTGTATTGATCAAACGCCGTTCTGCAATGGTTTTAAACTGCCTTGTTTGAATTTTTAAAAATGATCATAACTACAAACGTTTTCATAAAGTCTATCCTCGTTATTTATTTTAGAAATTCATTAAAGCTTATTGCATTGTTTTTATTCATTAAACCTCAGTGTATGATTTATGTTTTTATTCATTAAAGCTCAGTGTTTGATTTATGTTGTTGTAATGCATATGAAAGTTCCACAAAAATTTTAATCATCAAAGTTTACGTCTCGCGGAGTTTAAAATTTCAAGCAAAACTAATGAAAGCAGTAATAAAACATGTTAATGAAACGTGTTCTTTGAGGTTTTGGTCAAGAAATTTACTTTTATCGCTGCGAAAAGAACGCAAAAAGGAAATACGAATCAGTAATTAGGTCTTATTTTTGAACTGAGTGCTATGGTTAATTTCGATTAATGAGCTCCAAGTAATTAACATAAATGATGCGGAATACTTAAAGTAACCCATGTCACGACTAATTAGTTTAAAATTATCAAAATTGAATAACAAGTCTTTCTTATTATCACTAATTAAGATAAGACGTTCACAACTGAACATAACTGAAAAGATTTTCAAAAGGCCTCAAGTAATTCTTATCTAATTAATAAAAACGAATCAAGGCTGATCAAATTGCCAATATTAATTATCAGGAATTGGAGGTCTATCAATTAAGTAAAAATTGTTGGCTCTTGCTCATCTTTTCAAGATGAAAATAGTTGTAGCGGTGGATATGAGTCATAATAATTATAAACTGATTTTTAAATAAGAACAACAAAACAAAATTAAATCATACATTGTCAAAGGATTTTCAGAAAGCAATCCGGTGGCGTGTACTAATTCTTAAACCTCAGTTAAGTTTAGCGTAGAAGCTAATGCCCTTTAGGGTTATCAGAAATTTCTGCTGGACGTGTAAGGCCGACTTTCATTCAGATATATAACGGAATATTTTTTTACTCATTTTAAGTACCTGAAATATTTCATTTTTTGTTGTGCTGGACAAAAGACGGCATAGATAGATCGTTTAGAAATATTCCAAATGCGAAGAACAAAACAAAATACCACGGCCAGTTAAAACGATTTAACGTTTGAGGGGAGAGGGGACCTATAAGACTAGCTTAGGGGCGGATTTAATTTTTGAGAGGGGAGGGGGAGAGGTTGGAATTAAGATTCAATCCATGCAAGAATTTTATTTCGCGTAGGCGGCGAAGAACCACGATATTTTTTCCTGTAAGAGAGCAGCCTAAAATATTTTTTCCGTCCAATTTTAGAAAGTTTTTTTTGAGCGCTCTCTTTGCAGGATTGTTTTATAGTCCATTTAGTATATTCCAAAGGTTTAATTATGTGCATCGACTTCTTTAGCAAACAAGATTTCTAAAATAAGCTGGGAGACAAATCATAAAAATGTTTTTTACTGTAAAATGTTTGTTCTTGTTCATTTTCGATATATACCTTGTAATAAAAAAATATATAAACATCGAACCAGAAAGAACAAATTATATCATCAGTTCGCAATTTCCCCTTTATCATTTTCTTGGTTCGCAGAGTTGTCCGAGAGTTCCCCAATAATACTATATACTCTGTTCATGCCGTCATTATCAATTTGCTTACTCTTTTCGTTTTTCATCATCAACTGTAACAGTCGTTTTTTGTCTGCGGCGATTCTTTTCTCCAGCTCAGCAATTTCTTGCTTCATTTCGGTTTCAGTTGGTGAACTGCAATGGCCCGTTAACTTCGAATCGCTCGTTTCGTCCTCCGGTGACCCTAAATCTCCAGAAACAGAACAGGTGTGTGCCAATGTTTCCGAAGAAGACGACACTGGTTTTGTGTTAGAAAACGGGCGAAGATCTTTGAAAATAAAGTTATTATCTTGAAGCTCCGATCTTTCTGTTCGATGTCTTTCTTTTTGTTCCCTTTGCCGAGGATGTTTTTTACTTTTCATGGAGCAAACTTTGTTTTTCGTTCGTTCTTTAGTTCTCCTGCACTTTGTCTCGTACGAACCTTCCACTTTTACTTTAACTTCATTTTGTACGTCTTTTAAAGACGCCGAATTCGCTCCTTCGTTAGACAAACACCGCTTACTGCGGCGAATTTGTCTAGACGAAGAGCGTGATCGAGATCGATGGCGTGAGCGCGAACGTGATCTATTGCGAGAGGAATTTGTATTCTTGTGGCCGCTGGAATGCTTCTTATAGAATCTTCTATTTTTTTGTTCAGGTTTGTCTATATTTATATCCTGAGAGCTTAAGCTGTCGCTAGAAAGCACAACCAGATCAACAACACTAATTTTAGACGAGCACTCACTCGAGTGAGGGTCACACAAACTCTCTCCGTGACTGTGTCCACTTCTATGTTTATGTTTGTGTTTGTTTTTGTGTCGCTGTTTGTGTTTGCGAGAGCGTGACCGCACTCGGTCTTCACTTTCATCGCATGAATTATGTCGTTCTGTGCCACGTGAACGAGTAGAGTCTTCATTTACGGTTGTGTCTGCAAAATTCGAGACCTTAATATCAATTTCGTCCACGCTGTCGTGCGACAAACTACGACGCGATAATTGCCGGATGTTATCTTCGTGTCGACAAACGCGCGATCTAAATTGGTCTTGCGTTACAGTAACGACACCTTGTTGCTGTGACACAGTAATGGCGGGCTGTAAAAGAGGAGACCAGTTCTGACTCTCTTTAAGGGACTCGTCACGTGGACTTGTTTCCCACGGGGCGGCAGCAGAATGACTAGCCACGTCAGGGGTTTCCCAACCTGAAAAGAGACAAAGAAGGCTTTTGAAAGATTTGCGTTATTTATATTGAGTCACCATTTCATGTATTGATTTATTTGCTTGTAATATGTATCCTTCTATGGATCCGGTCAACTTCTCTCAGGGGACTTGCATTTGGACATATTGCGTTTCGTTTAAAGAACTGTTCGTTTGTTTTTAAATATTGTATCCGTTTCGGATCGGGGTAATTTGCCTTGCAAGTTGGCCTCTAGCTAAATTGGGTCACCTACGTCAGTATTCCTATACATATCGATTAGATGGCTGTTCAGCCAGCAGGGTTGTCTCGATAGTGTAGTGGTATCACATTCGAACATGAAACCGAGGGACTTGGGTTCGATTCCCGCTTGAGGCATAAAAGTTCTTCATTTCTCTGAAGAAGTTTTTCCGTTATTACAAGTCACCATTTCATGTATATATTACATACTGCTACGAATATCGGTTGTACAAGTAGCAGTATTAGTCTTATTATTATTATTATTATTAGTAGTAGTAGTACTAGTAGTTGTTGTAAATGCATTGGTAAGAACTAGTAGTTACAGTAATAGAAATTGTCGAAGTATTAGATGCAGCATAAATGGTTATAGAAATTTAACAAACCATATAATCAGGGTTGTCACTAAGATTTGAAGTTGGCGAAGATATTCTGAAAGAAGACGGCACGATTTTTTTATCTTTTTTTGTTTTTAATGCATCTTTGTAATGATGGCTTTTTTTTCTCTTTATCCCTGTCAATTTCCAGCCGGAGAAAATGTTAAAATAGCCGGCGATATCGCCGGTCGCCGGCGCTTATTGACAAGCCTGTATAATTACTTAGTGTTGCAATGTACTTAGTGTGATAAGAAAGCATACCACTTGTATGGCTGATAACGGTGGGCGTGTCTGATCGTTCGTTCTGAGCAGGAATGTTGTACTGCGCACGTGCATCATATGCTGTCATGTCGAACGGAGCACGCGCAAATGATGCAAACTCGTGGACAAACTGTTCAGCTCGGTCGAAGAGAAACGATCGCATCTGTTCTAAAAATTCATCGGAATCAACTGAAACCCTGTCAAATCGAAAACGAGATTAATAATTGCAATTAAACTAAATACTGTGGATTTCGATTTAAAAGTGTGAAACGTGATTTCAAAACTGAACGAGAGCGCAGCATGAATATCAGTTAAATAACAGGAATGACTTTAGACTCAACTGCACAAAGAAAAAATGCAGGAAACTATTCACAAAGATTGTACTGATGTCGGATCATTAAATGATCTAAGTGGCTTTAAAAAAACTCAAAAGATAAAACATTAAAAAAGCAAAACCAATACGACGTTGTAAATTATTATAATCACATCATTTGTACAATTATTTGTTTCAACTGCATGCCACGAAGCTCAATCACCCATTAATTGAATAAATTATAAAATCACGTTTAAACCTAACGAATCATCAGCTATAAATTCAAACAAATTCAACAAGAAATTTGAAGTACTATTTGCTGTCCGCTTTGATGACTACAGTTTAGTTTATTCCAACAAAAGAACAGAGGAAGTGGTTTGGAAACATCCTCTTAGATGCCACGTAAACTCGACAGTACCTGAGATATGTTGGGCCTATCAACAGTGCAGAAAATACAAGTATAAAAAGGCAGATGATATTTGCTAAAGCGACAATCTATAGAACAAGCAACACTTTCAAAACAAAAATTCAAAGACTGGCGATACTTATTATGAAAAAGATAAAGTTATTCTTTAAATGAAGAAAGCTGAACCAATTTTTTTTGCAAGCCTGCCTATAAAACTTTCTTTTCCTTTTCTTCTTAAAGTTTTAGATACATCCTTTTCATAAGTTTCTCTTCGTAAGATTATAACTCATATAATTATGCTATTATATAGCTAATCGCTCTATATTTATCTGTAAAACGGATAAATCTCTCTTCCTTTTAACTTTTGTTGTTGTTTTTTTAATTGCAGTTATTCTCCTTTCACATAATTTCTGGCCCGCCTAGACTAGCTATTGCTATTTCCGGTGTCAGGACTCTTGTAAATATTACCTTTAGAAAACATTTACAATAAAAGTCTGAGAAAAGAGCACCACAATCAAGAAAAGATTTTGCCGTGTAAATGCAGAAATTAATTACCCCGTCTCCTTCATGACGAATAATTTTATAACAAAGGACGGGAATATACATGTACAGTCCAGCAAAGACCGAATTACATAAAGGATGAAAAACGAGATAATATTAATTTTAATTTTTTGTTTTTCTACCTAGTATGTTATACTACTGGATTTTATATGCTAAGTCGTTTTTCTGCTTAAAGATCAGCTGATAAAAAGGTGCAATTAGAGACTCAAAAGGGTGTGATTATGCTAGCATCGTATCATTTTGAAGGGAAGTAATCAGCTTGCAGGAATCACTAGCTTACACAAAAAATATACTCATTATATCCATTCTGACATCGCAAGATAATTCGGAGAAAGTCAAGCATACCGTTCTCACAACACACTGTTTTAGATGAAATTCAAAGTCAAAAATGGCGAGTTAATAATCAGAGACAGTTCACAATTGTTTAACTGACTATAAACATTTAAACTGGAGAAAAGCTATTGCTCAACTAAACAAACAACATACTTGTTGATTAAGGAAAGAACAATTCTTCGGACAAATTCCACATGATTAGGGTCATCGTTCAACAACACTTGTAACTCACGAGTGAGCCAGGGAACTAAGCGATGTGTACAGGCAGGATTAGCTCGAAAAAATCCAGGGGCTGTAGAAAGCAAGTAATAAATTGTTAGTAACTAAACACAAAAAACGTTTTTAACAGGGTTCCTGCAGCTCTGCAGCCAACAAATTTAAGACATTTTAAAGTCTGACCTTTTAATGCCGAAAGTCAAAAACTTTAAGACCTATTTTTCGATACAAAAATAAAAAAAAAGGAAGAGATAACAATGCTATAAACACTTCTCATGGTACGCAAGATTAGCACCTTCACAAAATTCTATAAACTTTAAAACCCAATAAAGACAAAAAAATTTCTCATCAACAACGGAAGATTCAGAGTGGTATGGTGCAGTCAATGTAATTGCTCCCGATATACAGAGAATAATTATGTCAAAGTTGTATCAAGATTTGGCTGCAAGAAAAAACCACTTTCGTTCGCATAACATATTTAATGCCTTTTACGACCTCAAGAAGAAATTCTAGCAAATTTAAGACCTTTTTAAGGCCTCAAGAAGAAATTCTAGCAAATTTAAGGCCTTTTTAAGGCCTCAAGAAGAAATTCTAGCAAATTTAAGACCTTTGTAAGGCCTCAAATCTACAAAAACCAAAATAAAGACTTTTAACGGCTTTTAATGACCTGCACTCGGCTGCAGGAGCCCTGTTTAAGCAGCAAAAACACGAGAGTGGGAATTTGGGGTATCTGCAACAATGCTACAACTGAAAATTTAAAAACCATAACCTTTGATTAAAAATCAATGTTTGGTATGTATCAAGAAAAAAAGTCAGTTATAAATACAAAAAGTTGTTGCTGGGATGGTGGTTGTTTTGCTGAGATTTTTGGGAGATTGAAATTCGGTTCTCCTCAAATACCTTTTGATAAATATGCTGCATGATTAAAGAGAAGAATTAAAAGTTCTATCCGTTTGCCTGTACAGTGTCTCTTTCAAATAGGGTAGGCATTTTATCTTCACATTTGTAAGGCATGTGTTTAAAATAATATAATTATACGTCAGTTCTGATGAACAAATAAGAGAAGTACTAATGCAATAGATGAGAGAAATGGAATAATGTGTTTTCTGCCTTTCTTCAACCTAAATGCCTACTTATCTACTTACATATGTTCCTGAATTTTGGCCGTCCTTGTTGAGTGACTCCTTGGACCCAGGTTCTATTAGTGTAAACAGCTCTAGCATTATAAGTGACAGCAAAAAAATATTAGTTTATCAAGCATTGATAGGTAAGTCAAAAAGCTAGTAAACTGCCATCACTGACTGTTTGCAAAAACAACAAAGAAAATGATAGAGGAAGGCATAGCATAATAGGGGATGGGATGAATTGATAGGGCAAAACATACATGATAAAGGCTAGCATTACATGACAGGGGAGAGGATGACAAGATTGGAGATGGCATGACATGATAGAGGATTGCATGACTTGATAGGGGACGGCATGACATGATAGAGGATGGCATTACATGATATATTTGGTTCACTTTTATAAATACGCTACTTTTTAAAATACTCTCTAGCTTGATTTCATTTTAAACAGCAGCCTAAAATGTTCGGTCATTGTAAGTTGTAAGTAAATTAAGCTGACGTTTTAAGTAACAGCAACTAAAGGCTTTAAGCATTTGAAATGTCAGCTTCAATCACTAGTTATGTTAAGTTATGTTAATTATGTGAGATCCAATGTTTCCTCCTAGCGTTGGTTATATCTTGCATTAATTAATTTTTACGTAAACTATCTACAGTACCTATGCTTTGCACATCTATTCAATGAGTCTGTACCTTCTAGCTTCTCTGGCAGCACTTTCTTTTTTCCTTCTAGCAGACATGATGGCCTCCCTTCCTCGCACCCGTGATTCCCACGACGACCATGATCCTCTGGCTTCCACAGAGCGTGTCCCACCAGTTAGTGTAGGTCTGTAGCGAAATCGCCTTCTATCTTGGCTGTGTCGATTATTTGGTGAGCTTGAATTTTTGAGTTGGGAGTCCGGCAAGAAGTGCTACCAAAATACAGTTTGCGACAAAATATAAAAATAGCAATGTACAGAATTTTAATTTCATCATTCAAATGAATGCCAAACTCTTGATAAGGCATGTTAACAAAACACAAATCCCCTTGACCTAATATTCTTTTTGTCAAAATGAGCACAAATGAATGCATTAATTAAATTCTCTAAAGTCTGGTGAAGCTAGTTTTCCCTGTTACAGTAGAAATTTGAACTACAATATTCTTTGATACACTTATTATACTACAAGTTAATTTTGTCAAAATCCATGACTCAGAAGGGGAATGGTGAGGATTTCATCATTTGATTGGTGCATTAGTAAAATTCACATTTATAAATTATTCTTAGATTAAATTTAAATTATTTGGTAGGGCAGGCCAAACAATAATAGTAAAATTATTAAAACTAATAATAGTCACGTTAATAGTCCCAGACACAGCTATAAGATAAAGAAGAGAGAAGGGAAATCTGAGATGGTGGTGACTCTTCCTTTCAGAACCATGCTTTGTTAGAGAACAATGTCATAGCTTCTCACTTATCTACAATTACATATTAATTGAAAAAAAAAAATTTTTTTTTAAATGATTCAGTATTTAAAAAATTGATTTTTTACCCAGCCTGTGGCAAAAGAAAGAAATGAAAAGCCACCAAAACTATGACTTTTTAATATTTTAACAAAAAGACCTGTGAACTTTATATGTTGCAAAAATACTGTGACACACAATATTCTGATATTTATGCAGTAAAAAGTGCCTTTTTCTTAGCTGTAACAAAAACCTCTGAAATGATTTTGAATGCTTCACAGTTTTTTTCCACTGGTTTCCCCAAGAACTGATATTATTCAGACAGTTGTTTTTAATATCATCTCTGTCAATATTTATTACCTACTTGCTAAATAAATGAACCCAATTCTTCAGTGTTTCAATACCAACAAACAAACAAAGAATGAAATTGCAATAACAATAGTATCAAGCTCTTTAACATAACTACTGTATTTTGCAATATCTAACAGTATATTATGTACCTGCTCATATTCCGTCATAGACTTGACACTGTGTATGACAGATGTGAAACTGGTCTTGCACAAAGGGCAAGTCTTTATGATTTCAGCCCACTGAAGAATGCAGTAGTAACAAAATGCATTTGGGAAGAGTCAAGGGAAAAATATTTAGAATTTGCAAAAAACAAATAAATTATCTATTCTGTAATTCAAAATAAACTTGCAAAAATTCACACATCCTCCCTTTTCAAGGCAAAGATGATCTTACAATTCACAGTTCACTATTTCTCAATATATCATTAGTATTTCAGTAAAAGGAAGCAGCTGGCAATTTCCATCCCCTACTTGACCCAAATCTTGGGGTTTTCAATAAGACGTGGCAAATTTTACCACCTACTTGAAATAAATTTGCCGCCTTCTTTGGTGGCTAAATTACTCACATCATGAAATGAAAATGAGAAATATCAGCTCCTTCACCATCTATTTAATCTACACTTTTACCAACTTCTTTATAACTTATTGAAAACCCCGAAATCTGTGACCTACTATTTTTGGTTCCTTAATTACTCACTAACAGATATTGCAAATAAAATGAGAAATATCAGCTCCTTAACGTCCACTCTGGCACTTTCACTTAACCTAGTTCAATCCTTATTCAAAACTTCTGTACAGTAAGAGCTACTGTTAGTACTGTATATTGCCATCATAGTGGAGAAGTCATTTCTTATGAGTCAAATTATGAGTTATGAATCAAGTTATGAGTTATGAGTCAACTTATGTCAAGTTATGAGTCAACTCCACTCTGGCACTTTCACTTACTCTATAATTCAAACCTTATGTTATGAGTCAGTCAGTCAGTCAGTCCTACCTAAGGTTAGGATTAGGATTAGTGAAACTTTTTTTTTTCAGGTTAAATATTTTGATTCATGACTCAGTTGGACTTTAATTTAATCACAATGAGGTCATATTAACCAAGTAGAGACAGCACTAATGTACTATTAAAAAAAAAAGGCATTTTGCAACTGTGACAGGGTCCCTTGGGCAACATGTAGCTGATATCATCTAGGGGGAGCACAAATATCATTTTTTACCATTCTGCTTAAGGAAAGAATAGTTGGTATTTTATGGCTTAATTTTTTAGAATTTATGGTCAATAATTGATGCAGTTATTTATATTAGAGCATTGCACTGGTGTCAAACTTTGCTTTTGCAATTGCTTAGATTGGGTAATTAATCCCAATAATCCCAAAATATAATTTAAAATGCTTTGCATTATGTATGTAAGCAATAATTTCTTTGCATTAAAGGATATGAAAACACTGATCTAAGAACGATTTGTTATCAAACTCATCCAGACAAATTGAGCAAACATGATCCCTTGGACTACTGTTGCCTTCCTTTCTTCCGTTTGGCTTAATGCTACAATTACTGTCACATTCCAAGCCACTTTCTGGAGAATTTTCATCTTGACTTGTATTGTCTCTTTGCTTGTTTGGGCTGTTTGCACTATTGTTCATCTTGACGCAAACAAATTCGACTTCATCATCACTTGCAACAATAATTGGTAATGACTCTGAACCTTGCAATGATTGTTCATTGACATTCAACATCTGGTCATCAACATTACGCTCTATGTTAACCATCAAAAAATCTCTGTCAGCATTTTCAATATGTTCTTGTGTCTGTTTTGTAATGATTTGTAGTTCCTGATGGAGAGTCTGCATTTCTTGTGCGTCATCAAAACTTGGTTCATTTGATCTCCTTTCATCAGTAATTTTACTCTTTATATCAACAGTATCTTGATTTGAAGCAGAAGACTCAGTGTTAGCGGGCAGGTTAGCAATTTCCAATATGTTATCAACACCAGTAGATCTATCATAACCACCAAAGTCGTCATCATTCAGAATTGTATTATCTTCTGAAGATGAACACCCTACATCAGTTAAAGATGTTGAGTTATTTGGCCAAAGTTCTTTGTTACTATCATGTAATACATTACTCGTATTCTCACGTAGTTGGGTCATCTTCTCGTTTCCTCCAAGTTCTATTCCTCCCTGCTGAGCAAAAAGATCGCAGGAATTATTACTTACATTATCTGTGGATTTAATAGCTACCTCGAGCGACTTTTCTTGATTATTTGTCGCTTGGTTTGAGTCAACGATCTCTGTAACAAATCTTTCTGTAACCGACTCCGCATTTTTGTTTAGCTGGCTTGTACTTGACCGTAACGCTGAGATTTCCTGTTCCATAGCCGCCAACTGATCCGGCAAACTAATTCTTCTTAAATTAGACTTTCGACCCACGAGCTATATTGATAAAAAAAACTATATTCTATAAATTTCCATCTTTTTCACCTTCCTAAAATGATAAATTCGCGGAGCAAGGTTGACATTCAGCATGAATAAAAATAAAGTTACACAAAACGTTACCTAATATTGTGGAAAACATTGTGTTCCTGAAGCTGAATGTCAGCGGACTACACCTACTGAACTAGACCCAGTTGACGAAGCCATGATCTACGCCGCACCAACAAATATTTGCAAGACGGAGCAATATTTCTCGCTCGTCATTTTGTTAGAAAAAGTTGTTTTTTTTTGCGGGAAAAAGACGTCCTCGGTATTAAAAAATCTTGCTATTCAGTAGACACTTAAAGCAAATTGAACAAACAAAATTGAAAATGAGTTGGATTTCTTCAAAACTTCCGTGGAAGAAGTCGAAAGATGTTGTTCGCGTTGTTCGACTTGCAGGAACTATTATGTCAAGACCTGGGAGAAGCACATCCAGCGGACGTTACCTCAACTTGAGAAGCATTGAAAAAGTTCTTGATCGTGCGTTCGATGACAAAAAAGTAAAGCCCAAGGCTGTTTGTCTAGAAGTGAACAGCACAGGAGGATCAGCAACTCAGTCCAATCTTATCTATAGCAGGATCAGATCTCTAGCCAATGATAAGAGCATACCTGTGTTGTCTTTTACTGAAGATTATGCGTGCTCTGGCGGATACTGGCTTGCTGTAGCGGGTGATGAAATTTATATGGACCCAAACTCAATCGTGGGCTCTATTGGCGCCCTTATCTATTCCTTTGGATTGGTAGAAGCCATAAAAAAACTTGGTGAGTGTTCATAAATTAATTTTTAATGCTTAGGTGGGGAGGAGTTGGTGAAATCATGGGGTGGGGGTCAAAAAAGGTTAGTGTGTGGGAATGGGGGTTATGGGGGTGTTGAAAGGGGGTTATACAAGTTTTTACTTGGGTTATGCACCTGTCATAGGCTACCATGAGGAGAGGGACCCCTGGGCT
>ERZ1740055.312-NODE-312-length-12053-cov-8.272962_pt1 | contig 12053 bp, 12 predicted proteins | sample MGYA00581747_ERZ1740055 | MGnify/ENA primary metagenome ERZ1740055 (study PRJEB43018, sample SAMN04849739) | marine metagenome | isolation source: floating plastic debris | place: Pacific Ocean | collected 2008-08-28 | study: EMG produced TPA metagenomics assembly...
TTGCGGGGAGAGGTAATAAAGTATGTAATGTAATGTAATGTAATGTAATGTAATGCACATGGTTTAAATACCTGGTTTTTAGAAGATTATCGATTATGATTGTGGTCATATAGGACACTGTCTCTCTTTTTGACGATCACAGATACCAACTCGAATCCCTCGTAGAAAAGCAAAGTGAGTTTTGAATTGGTGGCAAAAACAAAACGCATTGGTCAAACGTTTTGCTACAGTTTTAGCAAAACAAAACATTAAAGGGCACTTCAAGATGACTAGAAAAGTTTATATATGTATGGGTTCATCAAAACCTGCTTCCTCTTTTCTATGATAAATTAAAGATAAAGAGGTGGAGGGAGGAGAGAAGGTGAACAACGGCAACAGCTGCAAGAGGTGGATGACTTAGAAGATGAGAATCTGATTGAAAATGGTAACCAGGATTCGGATAAAGAAAAAGAGAAAGAAGTACAAGAACAAGAATTACAAGAACAAGAGCAAGAACAAGAAGAACAATAAGAAGAAGGAGGAGGAGGAGGAGATGAAAAACAAAAAGAAGAAGAAGAAGAAGAAGAAGAAGAAGAAGAAGAAGGAGGAGGAGGTGAAGAAGGAGGAGGAGAAGAAGAAGGAGAAGAAGAAGGAGGAGGAGGAGAAGAAGGTGGAGGAGGAGAAGGAGGAGGTAATTCTATTTATTATTTTTTGTTTTTTTTTTTTTTTTTTTTTTTTTTGTCTTTTTTGTTTTTTAAAAAAATTTTTTTTTTTTTGAAGTAGTAGTAGTATTTGAAGAAGGAGGAGGAGGTGAAGAAGGAGGAGTTGGGCTTCCAATTCAACAGACATTTGCATGTTAACTTTCAAACCAACCATGTTTTTGTTTGAATTTATTAGTAAACTTTAGTTGATTAGTGCATGATTTTATGTTTTGTGTTTTATTATTTGCTTTGTATTTTCTATACAAATGGTAATTCGATCATCCATCAATTTTATCAATTTTCAAGAGGAGATTGTTTAGGAAAAGTATGATACGCAGAAAAACAAATTGATTCAAACTGCACCAGCTAAAATGACATTTTTATGTAAAATTTCAAAATCAAATTTTCCAATACATCATAGATTCTACTTACTTTATGATTAAATATATTAATAAAGCTCTTGCTTCTTTATAAGTTTTTTGATAGTCTATCATGTTTATATGCTAACTAGGAAACATTAAATTGAAAATGTTGTCAAAGCCAACCGTGTTGTCCCATTATCTTCCCTCAATCTTGAAAGCGATCCACTACTTTCTATTCCCTCTTCACTCTACAACTCGTCGTGTTTCCCGCCTTTTTCGCTTTCGGGTTGTGCGTCACCATCATTGTCACTTCCAGTTTCCTGCTCGGATTGTCCTTCCTCAACTGGTTTATCCATGAATATATTGATATGCTTGTGGATCTCAGCAGCCGAAAGCTTCTCGTTTTTGTCGTCATCCGCTTCCGCTACAAGCTTTGGAGGTTCCTCGTTAATAAATATATCCTCTGGAATAGCCCAGGATTGCACTTCATCTCTGTTTAGTTTACCATCTTTGTCCTTGTCGTAGTTTTCATCAAAGTCTTTCTTTAGTTCTTCTTTAAATGCTTCGTCGTCGGCATCAGTAAACGATTCTATAAATACAGAGAATTAGTAAACGATTTACAATAAAATTGCCTTAGTATTAGATTTTTAGAATAATGGAATAATTCTACATGCTGTAGTTTATGCTCTTATTGTTCACCACAAAGCTCGCTTGTTAAAATATTTTTCGATTTTCATTTCCCATGATATTATTTATCAGTTATTTGAATTCCGTGGAACACTTTCTCCTCCAACACGAGATATGCGAGGATGCGGAGATTATATCTCCAAAATGAACGCCTACCTGTATCCATCTCGTTTATCGGCCCATTAAAATAAACATGATTATGCTCCTAAGTTCTGATGTGGTTTTCTGTATCACTCGGCTTTGCTTTTAAATAAACGTAGCCAGGAGTTACTTTATTTTCAGTCGTGTCTTAGAGCCGCCCTGGATGTCGATTAACATCTGAATAACAACTTCTGTTGGCAATTATCTTTCTAGTATGTCTGTCTTTGACAAAAGTTACTGAAAAACACTTACTGATGAATTCATCGTAGGATATGACTCCATCTTTGTCGGTATCGTGCTTCAGCAGCTGTTCGTCAATAGCATAATTGGTCAAACGTTTATCGTCCTAAAAAAACGGCAATAATACGAAAGGGTTGTCAGTTTCAATGGTTACAATTCTCTTTTACATGCTAATAATTTCAATTTGTTGGGCTCATACATACATTTGTATATGCGTCGCTCACTCGATATTGATCCATAGATTTACCCCTAGATACAACACTAGATGTACCTCTAGCTACAACTATATCAACAATAACAATAATTTATTAATATTTGAAAAATTCAAAAAAAAACAATAATTACATGAAGAATAGGTTTACCATTAAAGTACTTCTAGATAACACTAGATGTACCCCTAGATATAACTGTAGGAGTAATTCTAGATACATCACTTTAGACAATCATAGATACGCCCCTAAATACAGCCCTAGATGTATTCCTAGATTTAACTGCAGGAGCAATTCTAGATACACCCCTAAAGACATCCATAAATACTCCCCCTAAATACAGCCCTAGATGTATTCCTAGATTTAACTGCAGGAGCAATTCTAGATACACCCCTAAAGACATCCATAAATAATCCCCCTAAATACAGCCCTAGATTTTAGCAATTCTAGCTAGATACATACCTAAGACATCCACAGATAAGCCTCTAAAGACACTACCACATGTACCCCTAGACATAAGTCTAGGAACATTCATAGATACATCCCTAAATACATTCATAGATACACCCATAGATACACCCATAGATACACCCATAGATACACCCATATATACACCCATAGATACACCCATAGATACACCCATAGATACACCCATAGATACACCCCTAACTAAGACATTAAATGATAATCAACTCCAGTTACATTTTAGGTATACACAGAAAGTGTAAAACTAATTTTAGCAAGACAACATAATATTATAGTTAACATTCCAAACTCGTGAAAGCATGAACTTACCCCTGGATGATTAAAAGAGTGATATTCTTGCAAGTCTAGTTTCTTGTCACCATCTAAATCAGCAAATTTGAATTTTTTCTCATCCTGATCTCTGATCTCTTTCTGCTCTTCGCCACCATCTCCTGCAAAGCTGTGCTTATCGTATTCTTCCCACGACATCTTTCCATCTTTGTCTGCCTCAAAAAAATAGTTACCCATGTAAACTTTTAAAATACTTTGCAAACGTCCTAACAGTAGAGTTCGGAATCAAAAGGACGTATTGCACTGAACAAAAAAAACGCTAAACCTTAACAGAACTGAATGGAATTATTTTTTGCACGAATTATTTTCTATCAAACTCCGGAACTGAAGGAAATTATTTTCACAAAACACTTTTCTAACCAAAAGTGAATTTTTAGATAAAAATTAATGTAACAAAGCATCTTGGTTATTTTATTATGGATTTATGTTTTTGATTTCATCTCCACTAGACAAGTGGCAAAATGTTTGGTGCTGTAGGTCAGAAGAAAGAAATATTATATTTAACGTCAATTGCGAAAGAAGTGGTTGCCAATTCTTCCTATACAGAGGCTAATGTTTAATTGTTCGACGGCTCCGATCTTAGCGCGGTGAAAGTCTAATTTGCTGAAGGACGAAAACCGAAATAGCCGGAGTAAAACCCTCGGCTTCAGATTGAGATCGACAAATCTAAGTCCACGTGCGGAGCCATGGACTCGATCTCGGGTCGTTGTGGTGGGAGGCGCGAATGATGCACCACTACGCCAACCTCACTCCCCTACAGCTCCATAAAGTCCACTCTATTCTCTGATACCTATAAAATAACCTATCGAGCAGCGGGCATGTGGTTTGCGGGATACAAAAACCATAATACCCAGTCATGGTCTCCGGAAACGTATTCCCCGAAATCGCAATATTTTACCACAATCCTCCGGGGTCTAGGGTTACTCTGCGTGCGTTAATATTGCTTATTATCTTTTACATTAATTCAAAAAGTTCTATTTACAGACGTTCTAACAATATTGAACAATAAGGTACAGAGCTATAGTATGCTGACCAGCATCACCTTGACAGCCGTCCATTTACTGTAAGTAAATGGTCCTTTAAATACCTTTTATCCGGATTATTCATATATCTAATAAATTATTATATTGGGTTTCCAGTTATACTTTAAGCAATTCGACATCATCTTACAATAATTATCAGAACAAAATGGCGAATTGACGAGTAGCTAGAGCAAATCTACAAATGCTCTGCACGTGCTATCATTACCCACAATCCTCAGTACTATACTGGAACCCAGTTCCTGCTGGTTCCTTGCCTCAGAAATATTCGTTTCTGTGTAATTCGCTCATTCCATTCACTCAACTTAAACTTAAACAACAGATCATTTTTCTAACGTGTTAAAATTTACTTTTGCAAATCATCTCTAACGCTAAACAGAAAAATATACTTTAATATTTTGTTAAGCAAACTTAATTTTCTTCTCTAGATCTTAGTTGTTTATGAAAACCAATTTTTGAAGGTTTATTACATTCTTACCCTCATCCTGGTCTTTAAGTGTGTCTTCGCTTTCACGTTTGCGATACATCAACGACACTCGACGAAAGTGTTCTCGGAGCTCTTCAACCGAAACACCGCCGTCTTTGTCTGTGTCAATCTCATTTTTTACCAGCTCTTGCAACTTTGCTTCGCGTTCCTCCTTTTTCAAGTCTCTAAATCCTTTAACGTAATCGCCTTAAATAATAAAAGTTTTGTTAGTGCATAAAAACACCAGCTAAATTATGTTCTTTCGTTGAGTGTATCAGAGTTTAAAACTGATGTCTGAAGAGAACCAACACAAGAGCAGTTTAGAATTATATTGCCAACAAAGCTGGATAGAATAGAGAACGAGATCAGTGGAAATTTATTTACAAATGTAAGTCACGGAATCTGTAAAAAACAATCAAGCAGCATGAATAAAAATTTTGACGATCAGTATGTATAAATTGGTCGTTGTAAAATAAAAAACTTTTCTATTTTGACTACGAAGTTTCGACTTTGATTCAATTTCAGTTCTTTCATGAAAGATATTCTAATGTAAAAAAAGGGTAATTTGTCTAACCCAAGAAGGCGTCATGGTATAAATGAATGTTTTGCATTTTTTCCATCATGGCTTGTCGTTCCTCTTCCGACATTCCGTCCAAAATTTTCTTGTTATTTCCTTCCACTGGCGGTTCGCTGGGTGGTTCCTCATTATCATCTTTCCCTTCGTCAGCTTTATCTTCTGCAATTACCAGCGAAAGCGCTAACGCAGCCAACAAAAGGAACATCCAACGAGACATATTTTAGCTTCCTTCAACTACAGTGTACGCTTGAACGCCGTGTTAGAACTTGTAAAAGCTTTTGTCTTTTGTTCATCCATGCTGTTTTTCGCCACGTGTTAAACGGGAGAAATGAAGAGAAACCGGTAGTCAACAAAAGAAAATCTTTTTTTGTTTTGCAAACTTTGAAAGCAAGTTTTTTCTGACTGGATATTTTGCCGACAACATTGCAAGTACTTCAACCATTCAGTTTACCTGCCTGATGTCCCTTTCAAGTCCAGTTTTCAACCTTGTAATAATGCTAATTAAGTCTTACTTTTGAGTTTTGATATATAAAAAAAAAATTATAGTAAAACTGATCTTAAAGTGAAATAAAAGATAGTTAAAAATCTATTTTCACCCAGAATGCATGTGTGAAACAAAGACTCGGGCTGCGCTATTCAAAAACTAGTTACCTATAACCCTGGGTTAGTGCTAATTGTCTTTTGAAAAACTGGGCCTTGATCTATAGTAGGAAACAAGAACATGGGTTAAACATTTAACCCTGGGTTAGGTGCTAATCGGCTCTTGAACAACCGGACCCTGATGTATAGTGGGAAACAAAACCATCGGTAATAAATTTAACCTTAAGTTTAAAAAAATAAAAAATAAAATAAAATCATAAAACGAGATAGAAAAGCGTTAAAACATTTCGTGACTGCAGTTTCACGCTTGACGCGATCATCAGACTAAAATTTAAAATTCTGATCACTTTATTTATGGAGGACGGTCATTCGTGCGGGGCTTGTAATTGGTCGCGTAAAATTTGTTCTCATGCCGGCATTTCGTGACTAGCTCGGACCTTTTGTTAAGCAAAGAACTTTTTTCAGCTTTAAGAATGTGGACTTTTCCATTAGACAAAGGTTGCAGCTTGATTCGTTTCCTTTGTATGCTCGTGCTCTTGTCACAATTGACCATTCAACGAGAAACTCGAAGAGTACTAGCACGAACAGTTCGGTACTTCATTAAAGCGTCTACACTGCATTGTTGGCATATATTAAACAAGAGATTGCTTGTGATTTATGGTCGCTCGTGATGTTTTGAAGTTATTAAACTGCACTAGCTCGCATTAACTTCACCACAATACACAAAGAAAGAAAGGAGAAAAAGAAAAGAACATGAATCACGTTTTTGGCACTTAACGATTTTTGTTCGTGTCATTACAATAACCATTTTTTCAGATATTTCTAGAGCTGTTTTCCTTTTCAATAAATTGCTAAATTTTGCCAATATTTTCTTTTGTCCTGACGGAAAGCTAACGCTCAAAACGACAGCTTCTTACATTACTTAAGGTAACAATAAAAAGCTTCAACCATTAGTTGTTGAAGTACGAACTGCCATTTTTAGCTCATTGATGCGCGCGCATGCGCAAGCAATGAGTGAGTATTGTGGGTGTGAAATGTCGACGGAAGTGGTTGTAGACCGGAATTTGTGGACCGCAGACGGAAGTGAAAGTGCCCTGCGAGCGTGGCCCCATTTGACTTTCATGTGCACGGACCTAGTTCGAGGCCCGTACTGACTTTTTTTTATTTTATTTTTTGTTCTTTTCTTCTTTTAACTTTGCTTATAATGCTTTGTTCTTACTTTGTAATACAATTTAAAATCAAAACATTTGAAAAAAATTTATGATTTAAGCATTAGACTGTTTAATATCATTGGCCATTACATGAATGAGCTGGCTCAAAGAGCCCTTTGATTTATCTTATGATGTTGTTTCTATTCTATATCCAAACGACATCCGGTACTCTTTCATCTCTACACAAACAAGCAGGTGGTTTTGAGTAAGATCAGTTTATGTCACGATTCCGTTAAATGTTCTGTTAAATGCACCTCAACACTTACAGCCTTAATTAATATAAAACTTTAAGATAAAATGGTTGAAAACCGATTTTATGTTTTCCTTGTATTGGTTGCCCAGAGTACGGTAGACATCTCTGTAGGAGAAGATATTTGGAACAATACTCGCATTCGATCTGCACAGGAAAAAGCAACTTCCCAGAGGCTAACGGAGAAGTTCGAAAATCTTATTTGGTTTTCCGTCCGTGCCAAGCGAGGCTTAGCCAGTATAGAAAGTTTCAACAAAGGTGTGAATATACTAGAACAGTATAACACAAGAAATAAACAGGTACAAGTTCACACCTTATCATCAAACAAGAAGAACTACATTCTGAATCACAAACCAAAAACTGAAAAGAAACAAAGAGATTATGCAGAAAAAACTAAGTTGATTGATAAGAAGAGCAATATATCTTCGAAGCATGGCAACACGTCTCAACAAAATATTACTTGGGGAACTGGGAAAAAAAATGAAGGTCAAAACGGGAACAAAATGAGAAATTTTAGGTCTGGGCATCTCGGTGACGATAACAAAACAAAAACAAACCAAATGTATAAATCAGTAGCTGAAGAGGACAATGATACTAAACGCAAAGACAAAGCAATTTTAGGCGGAGAGGAAGAGGAGCTTGCCGAATTTTGGCCAAAGAAGTCATTTGATGATTCTTTATCTAAAAGAAACGAAATTTTGGGACAAAAATCAGATCAAAACAATAATTTATCTCATTCGCTTAACAACAATGAAACTATGATGAACTGGGAGTAGAAAAAAATGACATTGAATTCAAACAATATTAGCTTTCAGCAAACAGTGGCTACGGAAATAACTTTCCTAAAATTGGAAGTGGTAATAATCATCTTTAGCGAGGTAGCGATGATAAGGAGGACATTTTGGAGGGGAGGGCTCAGTAGCGAATGTGATAAGTTTAAAGGCTTGAAATTGAAGAAGATGCAAGATGTAGTCCGCAGGTTGGACTACAATATGCACAGAGCTTCTTGAAAACAAACGAGTTACAGCGCCAATGATTAAAGAGAAAAAGTGAAATGTCTAAATCTGTATTTAGCAAAACCTCAGATCTTTTCCCAATCAGAAGCATTGACGGGTAACTTAATACGTTTTCTCCTAGAACATCCTAGTATGTCTAACTATAGGTTCTACTACTTGAAGAAGGCAGTGAAAAAGTGCTCGATTTGCGTCAGTGACTCAGAATTTTTTCTGAGCATTCAGCTCGAAGAACACTTTCTTTCAAACAAATTTCCATATAGAATCATCTGAGGAATACAATCAATATTTGGCTATCTGACCTGCTTTTGAAAGAACAGATGCGAGACGTATGTTCAGCGGGAATAAACAAGAACTTAACCAGTGATTCTGCTTCCCATGTAAGTCTCTGTAGCTCAGTAGGTAGAGCATCTGACCTGTAATCTGAGAGGGTCGTGGGTTCTCTTCCCGTCAGTTTTTTCTGAGCATTCAACTTGAGAAGCATTTTCTTTCAAACCTAATAACCAAGTTGCAAATTTCCATATAGAATCATTTGAGCTAGGGTGCACTATTTCTGGACGAATCTAAGCCAGGATATTACCTGCGTGTAGGGACTGATGGCAGTAATGGATCATCTATTTTAGAAGGCTGTGCGTGGTGTACAATTAAACAGGGTAGCTGCTATGAAAGAATCCTATCTCCATACGTTTCTTTTGGAATTAATCAAAGTTTTTGTACTTTCTCTTTCGAAGGGTGAGCAATTGAAAAGCCTTTTTCTACAATACTTCGTAAATTACTTTAAATCTAATCTCTACATTGTACATGGAAACATTTTAGGTATCAAACGCTTGCGCTTGTCCCAAGTAGAAGACAGCACAGAAAAGAAACATGAAATCAATCCATCATGAAAATCAAATCAACCATTGCTGAGGCACTGAACCCAGTAAGTGAAAATTCTTACCTGGGTTTATTTGCTCTTTCGTGTTTGCAAGATGTTGAGACGACTCTTAGCACTTGAATGAAATCAGAGTTAAAGGTTATAGCCCGCTCGGTAGAATATTTTACAGCAACAATATAAATATAATTGTTACTGAATCCACAAACTTGTAATCTACGCATCTTTATAATAAAATTTCAAAATGCTTGCTACAATGATCAAGAAACGCTCGCGAAAGTAAAGAAACCTGAATGCCTATTTTGTTATATAGGAAATGAAATAAGTAAGTGCAAACTTTACGTTTTCTTATCCTTATCCAATTTCTTTGTGTAGCAAATACCGGTTCACTCATTGTCTGAAACCAAACGCCAACAGGTGGCTATAGAAAATTACGAATGAACTTGTTTAAGCTATTGATTTTATGAAAAGTTAATACTATCTTGTTTGAAGTTTTCATCAGTTTGAACCTTTTTGATTTCAAAATTGACGAAATGTTGTTTAAATTCTTGCTTTCATTCTGTATTTGGTCGAGTGCATTTTTATCTGGAGGAAACGGTTCTAAGCTGAATTTAAAAGTCATGAATTCCCGTGAAACAAAAATATCTGACAACAACAGAATGACAAAGAAGGCTGTAGGACTAAGAAGCTATTTAGTTGGTGCAAAGAACGATGTTGCGTATACATTTGGAGAGAAACAGATGAGTTTGACTCAAGATCAACAAACCGAAAATGGGAATAGAACTTTTTCGAGCAAGCAAAATTTCTCAAGTTTGGAGACGCAAAAATCGACTACAGCTAAATCAAATCACACGAAAATGCCTTATGGAAATGAAATAATGTCAAGCAATAATTTCAGTGATACTGAAATTGCACATAAACCTTCCAAAAAGGAGAAAAATGAGTCTTACATAGACGACCTAGAAGAAAATTTTAATGAAGTAGCAAGTGCAGAAGATGAAGCAGTTATGGGAGAAGAAGATTTGGCTGACTTCACAGCAACACTTGGTAGTGGAATAAATTACGCAAACGTTTTAACGGAGGACAAAAATATGAATACTACCAAACTTTTTGAGCAGTACGACGAAGCAGGCTTTAGCGGGGATGATCGCGAATCATTGGAGGATCTAAACCAACTAAACAAAAGTCATCAAGTTCAGAATTCAAACATCCACAAAGATACATCAAAATTTGGTCCTTGGTATCCCAGCCCCTGGCCAGTATCGCCAATTAATAAACCGTATAACATGCAACAGTACAATCCCGATGTAAAATACCAGTTTTATTACGTTGAAGGAGCAGAACAAAAGGGCGCTCTATGTTTGGATGGTTCTCTGCCAGGTTTTTATTTCCGTAAAGGATTTACTCATGGTGTGTCAAAATGGATCATCTATTTACAAGGTGGTGCCTGGTGTAGTAGTGAAGAAAGTTGCTATAGAAGAAGCACTACTGATCTTGGATCTTCAGAAAAATTCCGTCCGCTTTACAGAACATCAGGGTTTTTATCTCATCTTCCAAAAGAAAATCCTGATTTCTACAACTGGAACGTTGCTTATGTAAAGTACTGTGACGGTGCATCGTTCGCTGGAAATCGAAGCAACCCCATAAAATTCAACGGAAAATTGTTGTACTTTAGAGGAAAACGGATCCTCAACGCGTTGATAGATGATCTCAAGACAAAGGGGATGAACCAAGCTGAAAATATCATTTTCTCTGGCACCTCGGCGGGAGGACTTGCTGCCATGCTACATGCAGATTCATTTCGTGCCCAAATACCGGGAACTATTCCCGTTTTTGTTTTATCTGATGCTGGATATTTTGTGGATGCACCTTCCATGAAAGGTCCGAGATATTTTCGGCATCAAATGCAGCGAGTTTGTAGATTGCATAAGTGTTTTGGCGGTGTTAATAAAGATTGTGTTTCTGTTATGAAGAAAGATGATCGCTGGAAATGCCTCTTTCCGCAATATTTTGTTCCACACATTCAAACGCCACTCTTTATTGTTAATCCTCTCTATGATTCATGGCAACTTCACAACATTTTGAAGGTTAGATGCGTAAATCACGTGGAGCGGTGTTCAAAAGAGGAGAAGGCCGCCATAAATCGCTTTAAGAAGCTTACTTTGATTGCACTCAAACCAGTCCATAACACTACAAACAATTCATTGTTTGCTGATTCCTGTATTCTTCATGGCCAGGTGGTTTTTGCGCCACATTGGCAAAACGTGAAGGTTAAAGGAAAATCAATTCATTCCTCATTTGGTTCATGGGTAAAAAGTCAACATTCTAAAATACTTATTGATTCCGAAGAATATCCTAAACTTAATCCTTCGTGTTGAAAACAGTTCAAACAGACTACCTGTGCATGCAGCAACGACGCAAGAGACTACATTAGTATTCGACTGACGACTTAAATTTGCTTTGAGCTTGCATGATCATGACTAACGCACTTGTACAGGTACTCAAAACTTCATGTTCACCGTCAGGATTATTTAACCGAGAAGATCACTCAACAGTGACGTAGCTAGGATCTGAAAGTTTTGCAGGACCGAGAAGGGAATCCGTTAGCACACCTCCGTAAGATAATTTGTAAAACTGTTTTCCCTAAAGCTATATTTCTAGGAATTTGACAGTACACTTTTGCATTTTATTCTTGGTTTTCATACAATCCCAACGGAAACAAAAGAAAATAGATATAGCGGCCACATTGGTGTCCCAAACAAAAGAAATAATCAAAATTCCTTTGTTAAGAGTGGCACCAACATGGCCGCCATGACGTCAGTTGAAAACCGGCAATTAGCCAATATCAAATATACCATAATACTCTTTGTTTGTCCACCCAAAATTT
>ERZ1740055.313-NODE-313-length-12044-cov-8.302277_pt1 | contig 12044 bp, 6 predicted proteins | sample MGYA00581747_ERZ1740055 | MGnify/ENA primary metagenome ERZ1740055 (study PRJEB43018, sample SAMN04849739) | marine metagenome | isolation source: floating plastic debris | place: Pacific Ocean | collected 2008-08-28 | study: EMG produced TPA metagenomics assembly...
ATTTCTTTCCTTTCCTTGGCGACACATCCCCCTCCCATCAAAATCACAGTAATTGATATTTCTATAGCAGCAAGTTTCTTTATAATTTTCATGGATTAAATTTTTAACTTGCAAGAACCGGCACGAGTAAGGCTCCTGCATGGGTAGAAAAAATGGCGAATCAGCATGTTTTCCTCGAAACCATGCAGTGAGAGCGAAGCCATCCTTGACGCATCTAAAAAAGAAAATGGTTTTGAAAAAAGTTTGAATGATGAGAAAAAGATCTAGGTGATCGCGGATCTCGGACAATCCATATTTATGGTAACTTCTAGTGCGGCCTACAAACACCACCAAACAAAAGCGAAACTAATGGAGGAGCTGGGCGAAAAGTACAACATCGAGTCTTCATGAAACAAGTATTGAAGTATATTTTCAACCAATTAGCGTGCAGGAATCGATCTTAAACTTCCAATTAAATGAAAACTTGCAACACCGAACGTTCTAACGAACGTGAAAAACGAGCAACATCACATTACAACTTGCTCGGCAACGATGTTTCATATTTACCCGCCTTAAGCCACATTGCAACATTGTTTTGATAAATTCAAATAGCTCGGTCAAAGCCACTTTCTTAAACTTCTCCGCCATTTTTTCATATAACGAACTCTTACTCAGTGCTATTCTTTATCACTCGATAAATTGAACGGATGCACAAAAACCAACCTCTGTCGCTCCGACCTAGGTTTTAGCTCAACTTTGAAAGACAACCGAATGCAGAATTGAACTGGCGCGCAACCTGAATGCTCGACTTCGGTATTACTTTTTAAAGAATAAATAAGTCTTATCTTGGTAAAACATATGAGAATCTGGCTTGGGTAAATTTAAATTCCACTCGTTTGATAGGAGCTTTTAACGTGAAAGTTACTTCATATTTTTCTAAATTTTTCGAAAACAAAAAGCAATTGAAAGTTTAACTTACATTACTATGAATACTTTACCAAAGTGTTTGGCCGTTAGTCGTCGATATTGCTGTACCCTCTCTCTTTTATTTCCCATTCTTTCTATTTTTGGCCCGCCCCCTAAATTTGGAATTTCAAAAAATAAAAAAATACAAAAATCAACGGAAACGCATGCTACATAGGCTATGTCACTGGCCTTTTAGTAATTTGTACAGAGGATAACATTTTGTGCATTTTAGTCATAAATGATAAGAAATCCTCAAAATCCTTTATCTCAGTTAAGCCTAAATGGTTCAACTCGAACCAGTTTTATGTTGCACGAAACAAACACAAAGTAAAGGAAAGCATTTGGGGCAGTTGTCTTCTAACAACTGATGATCTCTTTAATCTTAGTTGTCGTCAAATAGGCATTCTAAATAAATCCACGTCCGACCTGAAACGCGGCGATCAACGCTTTTGAGAACTTTATGTTCAGTGTACTTCATTTTATAAATCACGCCTTCTTAAATGGTACAGTCTTTATCATGAGAATTTTATTAACCAACTCAATAAAATAATCTGAGATGTTTCCAAGGAAACAGATGTGAAGACTGGTGAACAGGAAGCTTTTAAATAACCAAGGACAGATTTGTTTCTGACCATTACAAGCAATTGAATCTCCATGATTCATATTTGTAAAAATAATCAATAATTTTTGCCGCCATAGATATAATTTTTATGTATGCTTTTTAAGCCAGTATATGAAAGGAATAGCAATTCCAGAGAGACTGACGTGACAAAGTCTAACATTAACCTGACTATATATTTTTCACAAGACAAGATATAATAAACCCAAGAAAAATGAAAAACACATTTTGAACCGAGAATTTACATCACAAAAAAATTAGATATCTGGTATTAGTTAGTTGTTTAATTTTTCATTTTCACATAAAAACCGCAACTCTTAAGATACAATTTAAATTAAAAATTACTAATTGTACCCTGCAGTTAATAAAATAGTTAGATTTCATTGTCTTTTTGTAGTAAAAAGGAATTTATGGCAGATTGAGAAATAATTAGTTACGAGATGTTCAGTCCCAGTGTTACAGCTTTCACCGCGGAACTGGGAGCATATATCTTTTGAGTGGAAACCTAACCGACCAAGCTTTACTACTCCGGGTAGCAGTGCATGAAGCAAGATCCTCGATATTTGGATTGCTGTTTCTATTTGGCGATTCAAGCTTCCTTGTACTTCCTTACCCTTTGGCAAGAAGGGTAAAACAATTTTGTTGAATGGTTAACGTGACAAAACCGGCTTTGGCCATTTCTGAAATTAATAGAATTACGTGTTTAATATTGATTGGCCAACTCTGCCTTCGCAAATATCACGTGGTTTTCTTGTCCATAAGCCGGTGTCTTCGAGATTTGCTCATGCGCTCTGCGTCAAGTTGGCGCCATCGTTTCATATTTGATTCAGCCCCGACAAACATCGGCATAAGTTTGGGGTTGAATTGACCAAGAATCTAGAGAAAATTACGAGACCAGAATCAAACAAGTATAGTGAAAAAACAAAATGTAACATACAATTAAATGAATAATTTCGTCCGAGTTTGAATCTTGCATAACTTACAAAAACCTACGATGAAGCATCAAATAAGTGGTACGACACTAAATCTAAAAAATGCATTTAAGCAGTGGCTTACTTTAAAGACAGGAAGTCCTGTCGTCTCAAAAAACTGTACTTGCATAGCAGGTAATTCGTCAATTTTTTGTCGATCCATGATAGCCTGCAACATAATGGTTAGAAAAACATTAAAACCTACAGCCAAGCAGCACTGTTTCCCCCGAGGGGTAGTGTGGGTATCGACGGGGCACATTAAATTCTATAACTTAAATCACCAAAAATACACATCTTGACACGATTTTCTAAAATCAAACGTATAACTTGGCACGGTTAAAATTATTAGTAAGCATTATTAGATTTACACCATGAAAAAAAGTTAATACTTTGAACTGAAATTTTGGACTGTAGTCCTTCGTCAATTCACATCTCTTTTGCAATGTGATATAAGCGTCTCTTGACACGATCGAAGAACTCTCGATCGATAAACGTTCCTTGACATAACACCTCCTTTTAATAGCAAGAGAAGTGACTGTACAAAAATAAAAAAATTGAAAAAAATCCCGAAAATATTTAGGGATGATCTCTAAGTTTGTTCTCGGGTCTCCAATGTTTGACCCGCACGAATCCCTAGATGCCCAATACCGACACGACCGAGGATCTGGTATGTTTCCTGAGGGCCGTACTGTATGTTTAGATTAAAAATGCTTTCTTGCTGACCTGAGGCTCGACATTAAGGGTCTCTCTCTCTAAATCTCCCTGCTGAAAGAATTCCCCTGTGACCAGATCAACCACCTACAAAAAGATGAAGCATAACAGTGATACAGCCACATTCTCGTTAAAGAGCAGGGCTCCACTGCCCAAAAACCGGTTAGAATTTACCCACTGTTAAGCATTTAACCCAATTTCTGTTTTTAATCTTGTGCAGACCAACATGTGCAATAATCTTTTGTTAGGATCTTAGGATAAACAGTTTTTTTGCTTTTTTACATCTGATTAATATTACAAAAATTTTGCAAATCTTTGCTTCGAGAAGAAATTTCTGCATACATTTTGGTTAAATAAACAATAATAAAGTTAATTGATCTTTGATCAGCCGGGCACTAAGAAACTGAGGAAGGGTTTATTATACGTGCGATGGAATAACTTTAAATGGCAAACACGTAAAACAACACAAGTGTAGATAAAGGAAATTTCAATTGCCTTTGAAATAGTTATCACCATATATAGATTATAGATTTTCAGGAAGTACACAACGTAATATAATTAATTTAATGCTGCCAGATGCATTGCTTTTGGAAAATACTTCCGTTTTACTCTCTGTTACGAGCAGAAATTCTTCCACGTGGATTGTATAGCTTTGAAAATGCTTATGTTTAGGAACTATTGGTCAATGATTATTCGTCCTTCATTTGAGTGTGCTAACCAGAGTTGAATCGATCTAACCACCCAGTGGTTTTGACCTATATGATCTCAGGGTCAAAGTAGCTAACCGGTATTTCTCCTAACAGGTGAATCTTTTAAATGGGGAGAAGCCTACATTTGATTTAAAAATAAATACCAACAGTTTTGTTTAAAAGGAAAGCATAGAAAACAAAATGTAAAATGTTAAAGTTGTGGTAACACAGACACTGAAAGACAAGGGTAAGTGGAAAGAAGAAAGAAAAGATGAAACTATTATTGTTTCACACAGTTAGTTAATTCACCTTCCTTTGGATAGCCCAGGGCTTTGAAATACCCGACAAATCACAGGCAGTCATCATCATGGCTCTGAAATGAGAACAAAAGAAGCTTTACTACTGGTAGAAAATAGCCACTTGTGAGGGAGAAAGAATCCATTTTCTCTTGTTTTTCAATATTACAATAACATTAACACTTTCCTCTCCTCAACCTCATCATCACAATCGTTAATGTAATAATTATCACCATTATAACATCACCGTTGTTAAATATTAACATCATCTTTAGTATCATCTTTATTACCATCACCATCATCTTCATTACCATCACCATCATCTTCATTACCATCACCATCATCTTTCGTATAATCACTAATATCTTTATTACCATCACCATAAAAATGGTGAGCCTGTATGCTAGCAGCCATAGACAACTGTTTTAGGCCTCATCAGCATGTCATAGCTAACAAACCGGTTCAGATTCCCAAAGAACATAAGTAGTAGAGGCTAACTAGTTTTAATGGTAGATCTAAAGAGTAAAGCCCGCTATCAACATTTCAGTGGCTTCAAGTTAGCTACTAGCACGTTTGTACTATCTATATTTGATGTTTATCATTACAGCTATATCCCAAAAGCAATGCGCTTTTACTACTATGCATTACCATCACTATCATCTTCATTACCATCACTATCATCTTCATTACCATCATCATCACTATCATCTTTATCAGAAAAACATGCAAGTGATATGCCGTGAAACAGAAATGTATCAATAGTTTCAATAAGATATCCCGGCTGTACTGCCGATTGCTTTTACCGTTATTAATATTATTATTATACTCTCATAGCAAGGTGGGTCTATAAACAGGATTTGGAAGATAAAATATCAGGAACAAACATGAATAAGTAGACTTACTTAAGCATGTTCCTATGCTCAGGAAGATCAGTATTTAGGGTACCATTCTCCACTAAGGGAAAAAACGCAGGCCGTTTTCTGCAGATTAACAAAATCGTCGTGCAATGATGATTAAAGTAGGGAAATCATTCAAAACATCTAACAATAAATGAAGACAAAGAAAGCAACACAAAAATAAAAACGTACTTGAAATTGATTGCAAGGTCTGTAGAGAGAATGGAGTGTTTAACATAACTGATTACCATTCGGTACTCGTCTGCTGTCATCTTTTGGAAGATGTTGTGACCCTTGAAGGAGAGAAAGAACTTTTAATTAAGATTGAAGGAAATAATTGAACAACAGTAACAATGCTGATCTTGTTCTACCAATAACCGCTATTATTATTATCTCGACCTCCGGCTTTAAAGGAAGCTCGACCCTGATACAAACATTCTTTAAATTACTGATTTCTGTTAATAGATTGTGACGAAAAGTTTGAGAAAAATGTTTTTGAGAATACGCTTTTTAAAGTTGCAAAGAATAACGTAACGCAAAATTCTGAATGCAGTCGGCCGACCAACGTTTTCCACTTTGAAAAGAATAGTTTCTTGAATTGATTGATCATGTCTTTTTAAAATTTTGTCAGCATAATCACATTAATACATACCTTTTTGGAAAGGCTGATATTATTCCGTATTCCGTTCAAAGTAAGTAGTTCAGAGCCAATGACAATAGGCCGGTTGATTTCTATCTTTTTAACACTCCAGCTTTTTTTACAATACCTGAGCCGCGTTAATAAACGATGCAGCTTTAAGGGGTTCCATTTGGAATACTTAAGTTCCAAAACATTTAAGTTCTGTTTCTGGTTTTCATTTTTATCAACGACATATTTCCTAAAGACCACAACATGTACATCTATATAAATTCATTTCGTGTTCTGTTTAAACATTCCTTCATTGTCGGCTGGGCTTCCATAACTTACTTGCATTTTACAACAATTTAACTTTATTATTCTTAACCCAACACACAGGTTCCTGTTCTTAACACTTTTTACCATTTAAACCATCATTTTAGATGATAACAGAAAATTGTTAAAATTGAAACTCGGTGACTTACATCAGTGCTCAATATGATGACTGCGTGGTTGAAGTGATGATGTTCCATAGTCGACGTTCCATACAACTTCGCTAGAGGAGAATCTGTCCTACAAAACGGTCGTTATAGAGGATCAAATTAACCTGACTGCTATCTCAACAATCAAGCTGTATTGTGAAACACTGCAACTTACTTGGCCTGAAAAGCATTATTGGTCCCCCTGTGATCAAGATCATGGCACAGGCAACCCACCAGAAGACCAAGACTTTCTAATTTACTCAGAATGTGTCCCATTTCTCCAGTCTACAAGGATTAAGTAAAATGAACAGATTTTACAGATTTTACAACAGACAAAAGACATTCTGAGTCGGCAGTTGAACGTTAGATAATCATGCATCTATAACCTAAGCTAACCAGCAATGTATTTGACACACTGACGATGGGAGTAGTACTCCTGCAACATGAATTGTTATGATTCAAATCTGTACTTGTTACTCTGAAAATTAATTGTTAATTAGGAACCTACCAGTAACGTCAACTAACTAGATATTTTGTAGCAGTCTGCTAGGCGCTAGTGGCTGATTTTTCAACACAAGATTTACTGCTAAAATTCAATTTTAAAAATTCGCTGGGAGTCCAAGCAAAGATCAACAGGCAAAATCTTGACAAAAAATAGCCACCGAGTCCAGTAAAATTTTCTGTTGTGATAGATATTAGCTCTTCAATTGAATTTGCTGGCAGTTGAAGCAAAGACCGTGATCTTAATTTGCCATCGAGTCTAGTAAAATTTTCTGTTGACTTGTGATAAATAGCTGTTCAATTGAATTCGCTGGGAGTCCAAGCAAAGAAATCTTGATTAAAATTTCACCATCGAGTGCAGTACATTTTGCTGTTAAGTCGACTTAGTTACCAATGCCCCACGCTCGCATGAAGTCGAGCCATTTGGGATAGCAAGCCAGTCGGCCGGCCAGACGAAAATTGCACAAAAAGCGCACAGAATTAAGCCTGAGCCCGCGAGCAACGGCAAGATCAGTATGCGTTCTCCTATGTCGAACGCAATAAGGTTTAATTTTTAACGATAAAATCGACAACACGGGCACAAGAGTAAAGATGACGAAAAAAACACGATCATGAAGATGAAGAGATCTATATAGTCATAAACAGAGCAATGAATACGGCACGTAAACAATGATAAAAACAACAGCAATAACAACAGTTTACGCGATAAAAGAAGGATCGCAATGGTGATACATACAACATACCGTAATCATACAAAACATGGCCTGGGCTACATTAAAGGCATGTCTCCAGTTGTGGTAAATAACGTTACGATAATTTCTTCGTACTGTCAGCAACCATCTGCACAGGGTCTGCAGCAGAAAGAATAACAATGTCCAGAAAGGTTATTTACAGTAGCTACACACATGCGCTTAAAACCCAGCAAAAAGGATATTGTTAAAATGATCTATTTAGTTCAAACATTAAGTTCAGTACCGTTCTTAAAGTGCATATGAAGCAAAAAACAAGTTTGGCTCAAATGTTAGTTTAATTAATACCCGAAATATCCAGTTTTAGACGAGCGAAGGAGCTTCTGTGTTCTTCTGCCGTCCCAAAACTTCCAAAGCTGCGTTAACTTTGTAAGTTACTCCGTTTTGAGCTCAAACAAACGGTCAGGTTTATATTACCAGATATAACGTAGCCAGTGGTTCTGACCGCTTCGAGTCACACGGTGTCATGGCGAAGAAGAAAGCATAGAGAAAAGGCAGAACTGAATATTCGACAGCTGGCCCTAACGAGATTGACTGTGAAAACAGAAAGGGTAAACCAAACACAAAGGTCCATTTTTTTACACTAATAAAAAGTTGAGGGAAAAAAACACGCTTTGTGCAAATATACCAAAAGATATGCCAAAAAAAAAAGTTTTGTCTATGCTTGGCATACTTCGGTGATTCTTAATCACTCGACGAAAGGAGACAGAATTAAATCTGGTTCGATCCTATTTAAAGAAACTGTAGTTGTTCTCCATTGAGGAACTGAATGTTACGACAAGTGCGTATGATTCAAAAGGTTTTATCCATACTCTACTTTGCTATCAGACATTTCTCACCTTTTAACAATGCGCGCAAGGAGAGACACCTATTTCGCGTTTTTTAGCTACAATGAGTCGCAAAAAACTTGTTTTAATTTTAATGTTTTAACCTTTTGATTTCTGCAAAAAAAGATCTTCATATACACTCTGAGCGAAGAAAGACTGGTGTTTGCAATAAATTAAGTAGCAATAATTAGACTGGGTTACCTCGTACTCAATATTGAATGCTTCCATAAATCCACAATCTATGAACATTCGTATTGCAGCCTTCAACATGTGATCAGACTCAAGAGAGAAGTCGTCAAAACGAAAGCTGCAAAGGTTTAACTTCCGAGCCGAAGGAACAGACACCAACTGCGAAAAAATGAACACAAGATTAGTGGCTACCAACGTCGTCTTTACTGGCAACCAAGGGTTTATTTATTTAATTCCTTTCATTTACTTACTTATTCACTTTGAAACTACACTGAGGAAAAAATCTTTACATTACCACGTCTCTTTGAAGTTTATTATTTCAGATGCCAAAACCAGAAAAACAGGAAGGGTTAGTGATTGATCTGAGTGGTTTGTTTAGAAATGCATGCACTTGCTGGCGATACATGAACGAGAAATTGCATTCATTACTCAAATTTCTCGTTACGTGTCGCCAGCTAGTGCGTTAATTTCTAAACAAAATACGAACTGAAAGTCTCTAACCTTTTTAATATGCAATATGAGTTCACTGCATCACTGCATTGCAAGGCGCGATAAGTGACTTGACGAGCTTAAAGCAACATCCTGAACAAATACGAATCGGAGAGACAGGTTACTCGATTGAATAAACATGGTCATCTTGTCAATGAAAGCCGGAAATCTGCATATTTTTTTCTTCCTGAGTGCACCACAACAAAACAAACCAAATTTCAATTATTGTAATACTGGTTTTCAGTAAAAAAAACCTCGCCAAATCACTTAAGTGTATACTCTGATAAATGACACTTTCGCTGGAGCAAAAGGTCAAAAACTTCATTTTGAAAAATTTCATTTTCAGTGGTTTGAGTTTATTGAAGACTCGGCCATTTTCAAGCCACGGGTTAGACAAAAAAGTTAAACAAAGTAATACGATTTCTTCAAACACGCATTGTTTTTCTTTCACTCAAAATAGACTGATATTCCATGCATATATACATTTACATTTTACAAGTCTCTAAAACTTCTTTTCAAGTCAAGTTTTTCTGACACAACAAAACATTCTCTGCAGCTCTAAGACTTTTAAAATAATCTCCTATCCCTCACCCAACGTAATGTTACAATCTTGTAAATACATGTATGCAAACATAAATTTGCATGCACTAACGTAAAACCAAAAAAACAAAACAAAAAGAAACCGAGGGCATTTTACTTCGCTTCGCTGCATATGAGTAATTACCCCACCTCATAAATTCTAGGACTACCGAAACTGTATCAATATCAACTACAACAGAAGTGATGGACAACTGCATTGTCTGTGAGATTTTTGATGAATACCATTTACAATGGGAACATGTTGGGGATATCAGCAACATGAAATCAGAGGCAATCTTGCAAAACGCGAACATAACAGAAAAGAAGAAGCGGGGTTGAGGGTCATGGACAGCTACAGAGCTCGTAGCAATAGATTGTGGAAATTGGAGGAAGATTATAGATACAGCCACATAGGCCCAAGGAGACTTTGATTAATTGATGACTAGGATTGAATTTAATCTAACTCTGATTTATAATACTTGTTATAACTGTTATTCTTTGCTATAGAAGGCAACTACTGCGGGTTATCAGTTTTCTTGGTCAAGTCAGGTCTATTGACTTGTTACTGGTAAACAACGTAAGCCTGTGCATGGACCGAGTTGACTGATCCGGCTCCAACACTTGTGCTTAACTGGTGAGTAGGGTGGGTGGAGACCCAGCAGCACTAAAAACAAGAGCTGACAAAGGGCGGACGAGCTCACTAGGAGCCAACAACCATCGACCAAAAGGGGACCTTACTTCTTTAAAAAAGAGTGCCAAAAGACTTGCGACTTCGGTCACTATTAAAAATTAGACAAGATGGATTTACAACGCAGAAGCACCAGGGTTAAAGCCCCTGCTATGAAAACCAGGCTTCTAGAGTCTACTGCTAAGAATAAAGGATTGGCCCTAAAGGCTCCTGGAAAGCCATAGTCTGACAGCGACGTCAGTGGTTTGGATAAATTTGCCCGACATAAGATGCCTTTCATCATCAGCACGTTTAACGTTAAAACGCTTTCAACAACAGCCAAGAAAGAAGAACTAACTCATGAAGCACAGTTGTATTGCAAAGATATTATTTGCTTGCAGGAACATTGCAGCATTTAAAGTAAAGCATGTCTGCAGGAAAATACTAATGGACATACGCTGGTTACATCTTCAGGATGGAAGTATTTCCATAACGCCGCAACAGGAGGTAAGTGTCCTTTCATCAAGGGCCCTTAAAGCATGTCAAAGCATTGGAAACGTAATCACAACATGAAAGTAGCTTTGATGGGCAATCCAGAAACTATAGTCTTAAGTATCTACAGTCTACATAATGAGCGCCGAGAAGAAGAAATTACGCACTTCTCTCAAGAGCTATCCTTCAAACAACCGTAATTCCAATATAAAAGCTGCTCCTTATATAGGAGGCGACTTCAATGCTATGCTGGGACCAGCCGATGCTTTATTCACCAAAGTCTTTACCATAAAACCAAGTCAGGCGAAAGGCCTTGAAAAGCAAGTATCTTACAGATCGTGATTATGCAGGTGATATAGCACTCACTGCTGATCATGTACAAGATGTACAGGATCTGCTAACATGTTTGGAGGATGCAGTTGCCAAGGTCGGACTATTTCTCAACACAAGAAAGACTGAGAATATGACGATCAACGACAATGAAGTACATCAGACCATCAAATCTATTGATGGCATTGTGCTAAAAGAGGTTGGCCATTACAAACACCTCACATCGTTGGTCTCTGACAAATAAGGGACTGACTTTGAACGCCTGTAATAAGCTACATCGTACCTGGTAGTCTGAAATATTCAACTCTAGTAAATTGGCTTTCTTCAGAACAAGCGTAAAGTATTCTATTATTCAGCGCAGAAACCTGGATCACGAAGAGAGACATGCAAGAACATCTTGATAGCACCTACAATAGACTTCTTATTAGAATGAAAACCTCACCTGGCAAGACCACCAAATCGAGGAACAAATCTGTGGGGAAGTCCCCCATCACTGCACAGAGAAGAATATGCTTTGCAGGTCACTTAGCTTAACCACAAAACCAACCAGTTTCCAAAATAACAACCTGGAGACTCCAATGCTCAGTTAGAGGTTGGCAGCCTTTAACTTTATGGATATCATAGCACTCGCTTGTGAACACCATCGCGACAGCAATCAGCCGATAGATAGATAGGTTATCAGTTTTAAAAATGTTATTTGTTACCCTCTCTTAATTAAGGTAATATATTATTATTCATATTATCATCATTATTATTCAGATTTATTATCTCCTTTAATATAAGGTAGATAAACCAAGCCTATGCTCTAAAGTTTTAGCCCCACGAGACTCAAAGGTTTTACCATGGTAAATGTTAAAGCAATGATGGTACACTTAAGGATTTTAAGCAAAAATCTAGCTAGGCACTAGTTTAACACCAATAGTGCTGGTAAACTAGGTGGTAATTGGCCATTCCGGAATTGCGCAGGGTACTGGGGCGAGTTTCAAATTTTAACCA
>ERZ1740055.314-NODE-314-length-12038-cov-7.203288_pt1 | contig 12038 bp, 3 predicted proteins | sample MGYA00581747_ERZ1740055 | MGnify/ENA primary metagenome ERZ1740055 (study PRJEB43018, sample SAMN04849739) | marine metagenome | isolation source: floating plastic debris | place: Pacific Ocean | collected 2008-08-28 | study: EMG produced TPA metagenomics assembly...
TATATATATATATATATAAATCTGTTGTTGAATAACCAAAAGTGAAAGTTGTAGCAAGAAAAAATGATCAATTTACGAGTTTCTGTATCCTTTGGACCGAGAAAATAAAGCCCTAACCTAAGCCCAATACTTTTGAGGCCCGAAGCAAGTAATGAATGGTGGCGAGGGAAACCTCGCGTGCGGCCTTTCCCAGATATTACTGTGAATATTGTAGCTTTGTTATTGTTCAACTAGGGATGAAAATGCCACGAACAGTGATTGGTAAAACACCGTACCTGGAGGACCACTTGCTACAGCCGTGCCTCTAAGTACAACAAATAAATCATATATATATATTTATAATGCTTCACTGACAACTCTTGTTCAGAAGTAAACTTCGAAAGGATTTCTATCTTATTTAATAAGTACACAACACACTACTATGAATCTTACTAAATTTTCACTTTATGAACATCCCTTAAAAATTAGTTTTTTCAATTGTTTATCAAGAGAGAAAAACCAAAGCAGTCAATTGTCGCAGTAAACAGACTTCCCCAGAGAAACTGGAAGCACTACCGCTATGTTACTGCAAGTCAACGGCGAAGGACTTTTGATGATAAAACGTGAGTAGCGTAAACTATGTAGTGCAGTACTTTTTAGAAAATCATTTTGATAGTAAGTGAGTTTTGAGTGATCTATAAGTGTGTTTTCGTAGCGCTATAAAGCACGAAAATGACGTGAGCAATATGGTTGGCTGTCTCCAAGTTGTGAGAATTTACAATTTCATGAAAGAAATTAAAGTATACCGTATTCGTATATCGTAGTTCTCTTTGTTAAGACGGAAAATAATAATTTTATTATAGATGTAAAACATGTTCTCCATGTCTTCATAGCCTAGTGAAAACCTCGGCAAATTTGTGATAATTCTCGGGCAGGTGAAAACCCTCAACTGCGTCTCAGATTTTCACTTATCTGATATGATCTGCTCGCGAATTCTCCCAAACGGTCGCCTCTGTTTACACCAGACTATGAATACACGGAAAACATTTTTTTATTTTACCACTGTTATAGTGTAAGCAGTAGTGATATTATCATCATCATCATGATCACGTTACAATCAGTACAAATACATTGCTTATACTACTAACACTGCCATTGTCCTATTACGATCATAATCGTATACATGAAAAAATAACTTGATTCTGATTGGTCAAGAGCAGTGCAAATACCATGTAATTCTGTGAAAAAATGTGTAATTCCGTGCAGAAAGCTCAAAGCTAATAAGCCAATCAAAATGCAGAAGTTTCTATGACGACGATGGAGGCATAAATCTTTCATGCACACATGAATTGTCACTAGCTAATAAGCCAATCAGAATGCAGACGTTTCTAAAACAAGGATGGAGGCATAAAATGTCTTTGCACACATGAATTGTCACGTTTTCATTGTCAAGATTTTCTTTTTCAACGTCATTTTTTATACTTTTTTCAGTATATGATTAACATGTAATCGAACCTTTTACTCGTTCAAATTGAACCCTAGCGGGTTCACGCAATTTTGATTCTTATGATCACAACCATCATAACATCATTATAAAGACAAACTTCATAATCACTTTTATCCCACATTACAGTAGGCTGTCAATATCCTGGTCATCATAATTAACATTACTGCTTTCATCGTTCTCATAATCGCCATCGATTTCATCAATATTACTGTCATTTTCATTGATACCACCACAGCCTTCTCACTATCATTGATATTGTCACAGTACTTGTTTTTGTTACCACCTGTCTCGCTGTTGTTATGATTCACTCTGTTGTTAGATTTCGCTTTAGCATGTTTGACTATATTGGTGAATTCCTATTCCATGAGTCAAAGTCTCGACAGTTCACTGCGACTTTACCGTACCATAAAACTTTATCAATACCTTTTACCGTTGTCAGTCGTAACAAAACCAAGTAACCTTAGTACAACCAAGTAACCCTAGTACAAGATTGTGTCTCATCAGAGTTTATTATTTGCTTTCACTTCAGACACAATCTGAAACCAAACATTTGAATTTGTTTTACTTCTAGTGCAATGAAGAAAGAAATCCCGTCCAAGATAATTGCCTCATCGCGAATTTGTCATCCTGGACCTCCAAAGAAATCCAATCCAAGATACAAGAATTGTCTTATCATTGGCGATTCAATCTCTCTTGGGTAGGTGTTGTTAGATTCATTTTATGTTATTACATCAACATGTAAATATCCGTAACATAATGCGCCAAGAAACAGGCGTGGTCCCAACGTGTGAAGAGGCTTTTTGTCGTGCCGTGCCTCTACCACTCAAATATAAAAAATTACAGCATTTTAAGATACATAAAGAACATTTAATGGGGAGAGGGGCACAGAGATATGAATTTTATGTTCAAGAGTTGCAAAGATAATTCACAGGTGAGCTTAGATAACATTTCTCTTAGCGCACTTGTAATTTTACCAATAAAAAAGTAGAATTGTTAAAGAAAAAAGACGCTGTACCCAGCGTATACTGGGTTGCCCGTGTTCCTGAGGCAAAAATGAATTTCTATGACAGGGTGGAGAAGTGTTTACAGTTTACAAGTCTAAATTTATCTTGCGAATTTTATTTTATTCGGTGTTGTAAGTTTGCAGAAAGTAAAGAAGTGTCATATTTATAATAATATACATCTGGAAAACAGCATCTGGCTCATATTTATTATAGGATCAACATAAAATGCAATTTTAAAGTGTAACCCAGTAAAAAGTTCCAGGCTTTAATTGTCACTATACATGGCGATATACAGGCGATATACAGGTGTTTTATGAATATTCATATATTAAATATATAGTAAATTTTCTTGGAACCCAATGAAGTGCTTGAAACTTACGATTTAACTGAGACATAAATTCTAGAATTTTTGCTTACATCAAGGGTATAAAGTATTTAATTCAATTATGTGTGTTTATTTACTCAGCTACAGTCCTGTAGTTTTTTCCTTACTTGCTGGGATGTGCCAAGTACAGCACGCACCGTTTAGCAAGGGATCTGGCGCCATGGATTCAAGATATGGTTTCCATTGTCTTCCCATGATGCTCCGCACAACAGATCTTGAAGAGACCCGTTACGATGCAGTTGTGTTCAATTTTGGTTTACACGATATCAACTACAGTGGCCGCTTTCCTGAGGTATTTTCATCTCCGTTATATAAACGAACACTAATTTTTTGTCCTTCCACCTAAAATTATATATCATCGTATAGATAGCACATACGTGCTGGTAGTTAACTTGAAGCCGCTAGAATGGGCAATAAGGCCAACATTACCCCCCTAAACCAACATTACCCCCTAAACCTACCATAATAAGTAGTGAGCCTGAATACTATTGCAGCCATGGACAACTGTCAGCCTTTTAAAACTTTATTAAATGGCATTGCTTAGAAACAGGCTTAGGTTCCCACAGACGATGCAAGCTATAGTGTGAGCGTATTGCTTGTGGCACCTGGCTGAAATGAAAATCATTAAGTGTAGATAGCACATACGTGCTAGTAGCTAACCTGAAGCATTAATAATCGGCGCTAATGCAGCATTGATTAGCGGACATTACCCCTAAATCTACCAGGCCTTATCAGAATAGCAAACAAACAGACTCAGAATCCAAGCAACAGTGAAAGCACAATGCTTGTAGGATAGCACAAGTATAGATAGCACAAACGTGCTAGTAGCTAACCTGAAGCCACTAAACTGGGCACTATGGCTACATTGGTAAGGGGCATTATCCCTTAAATCTACCATAAATAATAGTGAGCTTATATGCTATCAGCCATGGACAGCTGGTTAGACCTTATTAGGCCTTGTAAACATTACCCCTTAAATTTACAATAAATAATAGTGAGCCTAAATGTTAGCAGACATGAACAGCTTTTTGGCTTCATCAGCATGGCATAGCTAACGAACAGGCTCAGGTTCCTACAGAAGATAATAAATAAAAGTGAAAGCGTAATGCTTGTGGGACGTGGCTTAAATGATAATCATCAAGTATAAACAGCACTCTAGTAACTAATTCGTAGCTGCATGATGCATTTACAACTTTCCTGTGAGCAGTTTCTTTCGAGTGCCACCCTTCACCCCTTTCCAAAGGACCCCACCCCTACCCGCTTCCAAATTTCAAGGAATGCTCCACAGAAAACCTGTAGATTAACACTCTGTATTATTTTTCTGTTCTTTGTTATATAAAAACACTGTGCACGTACTTTAGACAAATGAATTGACACTTTATTTTGCTTCTATGACTAGGAATATGTCCCGTTGCAAGAATACAAAACAAATCTGGAAAAAATAAAGAGTTACCTTCTCTCCATGGCAACAAATATTGCTTTTGTTTTGACGACGCCTGTACCTTCCAGCACGATCATCAATAATAAAGTACTTTTGTACAATCAAGTAGCCAAAAGGTTCGTTGGATAAACATTTTGTTTTTGTTTTTTTTGCCATTTCCTAAAGAAGCTCTAAGATGTAAACTTACAACGTTAATAAGGGAATAAAACAGGATCGCGCGTGTTTCTAGGCACCAACATAAAACGGTGTGACGCAGGAGAACACGAGAAAAGTGTTGAATATACTGAATATAAATTGTTATATATTTTATTATGTATCGCTTTGTATTTTTGTAGTGTAATGTCTTCTGGAAAGCAAGTTGCGGTTATCGATCTGTACAACACGATAGTTGACAACTGCGGCCACCCCCCTTATCTTTATTGTTCACTGATGAGGAAACCAAGAGACGTGGTAAGCAGCTCGGACGTTTTATGTACCTATAAATGATGAGCTCGAATGAATGGTTTAGGTGAGTTGGGTTAGACATTCGTACTGAGTCATAATGGGGGTGATAGAGACTGCTAAACCTTAGTACCATTTTTAAATTCCTTTCTTGAGGAAGGAAAGTTTAGGGCTATTTCCGTCAAATATCCCACCCGAATTTTCTTTATTTCGTAATAAAAAAGCTTTGTTGTTGAGTTTTCTTTGACAAACATTGTTTAGGGTGTTGAAACCGAGCCGTATTTTGTATTTGCTAAGTGATTTGCCGATGCGATCTGAAGCCGATTGCCATTTGGTTTTATCTTGCCGTTATTTGTTGGAACGATGTGTTTCTTTTAGGTTTTTACATTATTGGTGCATATTTTTTTAAGTTTTTAATGTATTATTCTCTTTGATGCAAATATTTGCAGCATTACAACCGTAAAGGTTATCGAATTTTAGGAGACAGGGTTGCCACTGGCTTTAAAAGACTGCTGGCTCAAGCTGATGCTCAGTTCTGGGGACAATTACCGGTTTATGGCGGCAATGGTAAGACATCTAGGGTAACTTGATTCAAATCTTTATTTTGTAGAAATTTTTTGGTTTTGCCCTTGGAAACAATGAGTATCCCTGATGGTAAAGCTACATGGATTTCTGTCATTTAAAGCGCCTATCAAATATAATTTCATAAATTTGAAGGAATTTGTAACAAAGTTTGGAATTCATTAAAAAGAAATCGACAGAAAATTCGATTCGATTTTAAAGCCTAAACTAATAGATATCTGAACAGACATAGCTATAATGTCGCTTTTAAAAAAAAATAGCAAAACATTAACTGAACAACGTTAGTAAGGTAAGGAAAACCAACAGATAAACCGTTAAAACCAGTATTCGCGGCACACGCTACACAACAAAAGTAACAAGAAGCCCGCGCATGAAAAACAATTTAAAATCAATATGACCGCGCATCATTTAACAGAAATACATATAAACATAACATTCAAAAGAAAAGGATAAAATGTGTCAATAACTTTATGTCTGCGTTAAAATTCCCAAAAAGGAAATAACTTACACCAACCATAAAGGCATGTATCGGGTACTTGCTCAATGACTGCCATCCACCAGCGTACAAAACCAAGGTTGTTCTAGCAAATAGATATCTGAACAGACATAGCTATAATGCTGCTGAAAAAAACAGCAAAACAGTCACTGTTCATCAGCAGGACGCCTAAATTGTGTGCAACTCTACATTTGGTTTCGGCTCCATTAAACGCTTTCGTTCGACTTGTTCATTTTTTAAACTGAAATATCTTTTCCTCTGTGTGATCATTGACATGCATAAAAACTTTACTAGTAGTTAAAGTTGTAAAAACATGAAAAATTCATTCTAATAGCTACGTACACCGACATTTTTCGAGCCATACAGAATACGCAAATTTGGTGTTGTAATTAAAGGTGATCGTATTGGGGCAACTATAAAATAGATAAATAATTTTATTATATAAAACCCTTTGGTATAACGAGTGGCAGAAACCAATCTAGACAGTGGGGTAATAATTTCTTTTTACATATTTGCGCTATATACTTTGTCCAATCACCTCGCAGTGTTTTCGCGGGTATTCAAGCACTTGTGGTTTTGTTCCTATCCTATACTAGTTGCTATGTTTGGCATTTTTCCGCTCGCCTTTTCCCGAGTTGAAGTTAGGTGTTGGTTTGTATACTATAGTTGGAACAAGTAGGTATATCGAGGTCACAGACGACGAACTAATCGAGTTCGTCAAAGACCAAGAAAATCCAAATATCAAGAGAGAAACTGAAACTAGGAAAAGGATCCAGGTTTGAAAACAGTAATAAAAAAGACTAGAGTAGCTTTAACTGTTTGCCAATCCCTTAATTGCTATTGTTTGACAAAAGCAAAACTTTAATCCTATTTTTATCTGTTTCTATATCAACAATCAAATGCTAAGGAAAAATACCTTTAGTCTTAGAAGTTATTTATGTATTCCATTTGCTAAATTGTTATTACTCTTTTTTGTAACGGAGAACGGATTGCCAAAGCAAGAAATGGTTTAGATTTTTGGACCGGAAGTGGCAAACGTGAAACACGCTCGGTGTATCTCTTGATTCTTATTGGTTAGCATTCTTTGAAAATATATTTTTTGCAAAGAGAAAAAAAAAAAAGCCATAAGGCTTTAGAAGTGATTAGAGTACGTTCATTGGACGCATTCTACGAAAGTATCTGAAACACTCATTGTGTAACATCGGAAACAGCAATCCCCCTAATAACCGACAACTGAAAAGTATTCAGTGTAGGAAAGCCCTAGTACAGCTTCCTGTTTCGTTGGATTCGGGGGACCAAGTCAGCTGAATTTTAATGTTTTTAAATATGAATATAAGAACAGCTAACAAACAACAATGGTAAATTTTAGTAAGTATATTACGACCGGCCACTACCGGTCTTCATCAAGTAACGATCGTTACTTTTTGAAACTGAATAATCAGTAATGATGTAAACCTTCAATCTTTGTAACTAAAACACTTTAAAGTCTTCCGGTCGTACCGTGCGTCAGCTCATTGTTACTGCTTTCCCTTTCTTACTTAGATGGCGTTCGCTGGGAGTATGACTCATTTTACTGCTCTGACAAGATGACGCGATGTCCTTACGGTACAACTTGCTGTCCAAGTCGCTTCTCTCTTACAGGTTACGGTTGTTGTATGATCCCGGATGCTGTTCCATGCGCTGACAAGTGGCACTGCTGTCAAAAAGGTTTCTCCTGTTCTAGAAGCTGTACAGCAATGAAATGTTATTGTTTGCCCTACAACAGGGTGCTAAATTCTTCCGAAAACAGTACATTTTCCCCTTATCCTCAATCACGCGCAAACGCAAGCCACTTTAGGGAAATGCTTGAAGATTCCACGAGCCACATTACTTCTGCAGCAAAGTTCAACTCTTCATCTGAAAACATAACAGATGATGAAAACGATTCCATTCTTCACCATGCTTCGGTTATTTTTAAGTCACAAAATGGCGAACACAGCAATGGTAGCAGTCCTGTGTGCTTAAAAAAAAACAGAAGTTATCCTTGTGAGTTGCTGGAGAAACAAACAATGAGGGAACTTCTAACAATCATCCAAGCCCGTCATAAACACAAAGTAACAAAAAAAGTTCTAAGAAAAGAGGTTTTAAAACTTTATGATTCGATTTATAGAAGCAAAAACGGAGCAAGCAATCGGGGGATTACAGGATCTGTTCATACGAAAACACTTAATAATGCCAAACATGTGAGGACTAATAAATCCAAAACGAGAGTAAAAAATGTTGCCACAGGTCACAAAAATAGTACACACACTTCTTTTATCTCTATACTAATAAAAAGAAAACCAAAGAAAACCAAAAAATCTGCTTACAAGATCAAATTACAAAAAGCAATGCAAGTTAGGAAGGGAAGGAAAGGCACGCCATTTGTAAGATACAACACAAAAGGTGTTTCGTTGCTGAAACCAAGTAAGGGAGAACAAAAGATATCCAGCAAAACAAACAAAAATCATAACTTTCGTACAGTTAGTAAGAAAACAAATAAAGAAACAGACAACAATAAGAAGAGATTGCAAAAACACAAAAACAGAATAAGGTTTCTAGCTGTTAACATTAGCTCCAACTTATCAGAGGCAAAAAAGAAAGAGAGTCAACCCAAAACATTGAAAAATGTTCTACAAAATAATAATTCCAACGTAGAGAAACTGAATGAAGAACAATTGGTTAAAGAGAAAAAGGAGAAAGCTAAAAACCATTTCCAACGCAATGTTTCATGTAACACTGAATCAGACAAACATAGCATGAAGATTCACAAAGGTATGCAGACGAGCAAATGTCATCCAAAAGGAAATCTAACAATATATTTTACATCTAGTGTACTAGAGAAAACAAAGTTACTTAACACAGGGAAAAATATGTCTGCTGTCAACAACATTAAACAACGAAACTCACAGAGATTAATAAATGACAATTTCACGAATCATAAAAGAGAAAATAATGTTCTTACAATGCATATGCTCAGTAGTAAAATTAATTCGCAGAGTTTAGTGAAAGAAAATATCACTAAGAATGAATTGAAACAAGGCTCCGCTAATAGAAAAGAAAAGTTAACTCATGAACGTTATGACGGTATGGATAGACATGATGCGTATGGTCAAGGAACTGTTACAAACGTTACAGCGAAAAGTTATGGCACGAATGGTCACGAAACAGGGAGACACGGCCCGAATGGTAACGGCACAGTTAAAAACGTTACTGCGAAAAACAGCTCGTATTCACGTGGCACGAAGAGTTACGGTACCAATAGTCACAATACGGGGAGACACGGTACGATTGGTAACGGTACTGTTAGACATGTTACAGCGAAAAACAGCACATATTCACGTGGCACGAAGAGTTACGACACCAATAGTCACGATACGGAAATACACGGCACGAGTGGTGACGGAACTGTTAGAAACGTTACAGCGAAAAATAGCACGTATGTCAAAAATATTGACTTTAAATGGCAACCAAATGGTGAAACATTTAAAGAGTCGTCCAGTTCAACGGATAATAATGATAGACTTCTCGAAAGGGAATTTTATGAATTAGGAAAAAGCGGAGTTAGGGAAAGTGAAATTAAACAGGCATTAGCTGAATCTCTTTTGGAGGGAGAAGACACAAGTGGTGAGAAAAGGCAAAAAACCATTAATAATTTTAACTACCCTAATTACAACAATGTTTCAGAGAGGAAATTTAAATCTCGTTTACGTCCAGCAAAGTTTCATGGCAATTCTGCCATTTATGGAGAGGGTTCGGTTTCTAAAGTGGAAAGGGGGCTCTTAAATTCAAGTAGCAGTATGCAAAGTGGATCAGCAAAATATCTTGACAACATACATACCGAGAAGAACCAATTTATTGGCAGTGAAGGGTTTTTTGATGACGATTTAATGAGAGAAGGATCATCTACAATGAGTAAGTCTGATCCTGAATTGGACTCAGTATCTGGTAATGGTGAGACTGTTCCTGATATCGCGTTCAATCGCAGTACAAGTATTTTAACGTTAACCAAGATGAGAAAAAAATCAAAGCTATCTAGAAATGGAATTGTATATTTCAACAAACAAACTGAAAAAAAAGTTTCCGATACGAATTTAAGAAATCATAAAAGCAGTTATTCACCGACGCATCCCACTAGTTACTCAGAATTCAAGGTTACAAAAGACAGTAATTCTGCTGTAGAGAACTTTAAACAGAATGAATATAAAGAAGCATTCACAAAGCAACCAGAAAGCTCGAAAAGTGAACTTAAAGCTAAACAAAGTGACGTCAAATTACCCCGCACGATATTTCAAGAAAGCGTTAGCAGTCCTCGTACCCGTAAAGAGACATTAAATATCAACGAAGATGAGGGTTCAGCATTTTACAAGATAAATTCTGGAGATTTTGAGGATAGTGACAACACACTTGTTAGAATGGACTTTCGAAATAGTGATAGAAAAAAATCGAGTCGTCGGAGCTTTGGAAGAAATTCCTCTAATGATCTCAAAAAGAAAAAAAAATTCTTTTCGAAGAAAAGGATAAAAAAGAAATCTAGAGATACGTTTGAAAGCTCTCTATCGCACGAAAGTGTACAGAATTCAGGAAATGTTAACGATAAGATATCAGGAATGTCAGAGTTAGACTTTGCACCGGCAGACATGGACATCATGCAGTATGCTTCAACTGAAGAAAACGACGCCAGTGCAAGATCTGAAACTCCCTTTATGTACTAGTATGCACACAAAGAACGAGACATGCTAGCAATGATTTTAGTTTATCGTCTTAACACAAATGATTCTTTCTTTAATCCTTTCTTTTGATTCTTAATTACAAATTCAAATAATGTGTCTGTTTTAGACATGGACATCAGAAATATTAACAAAAAGCATTTTCTATAAGCAAGGTTATTTTAAATATTTGAAGAAAATCGTTTAGACTTTTTTATGTTAGAACTTTTGTATTAGAAAATACCTAATCTTATTCCCAGATGTCCTCGCGCGCTTCACCCCAGAAGCGTGTCTCGCCCGCGTAAGCAATGAAGAGAAACCATCTGGAAAAGAGATTAACAAAATATTGTCAAACCCACAGTAACCGGAACTCGGATATCTAGATTTATTATTGTATGGACTTGCTATTCTGCTTTCAGTTTTGTTATGAATTTTTTAAAAATAGTCTTATTCAAGATGAAAAAAAATGATTTATTTTATCATTCAAATTCATTGTAAAATAATGTCTTTGGTTGTCATTTTTGTTATATTTTTATGTTTATACTTGCAATTGGGGCTATTGTAACAGTTTGAAAATGTGTTTTTCTATTTTTTATTAATAAAATAAAATAATTAATTAATTAATAGAATAAAATAAAGTAATTAATAAAATAATTAATTAAAAAAATTATTATTTTTTTATTAAATATTAATTAATATTTATTACTATTCTTCGTTCGTTTTATCGGTTATTCGTACTATTCAGACCTTGGAGGTTTGATTGCGCAAGTTGTCTATGACAAGTTTGACTGGTCATTTTCTTCCTTTCGTAATTATCCAGTTTAATAAATTGTAAAACCGTGAAGTCGATTGCGTTGGTGCGGAAGTGGTTACATTGCAGTGACAAACATCATATCTCTGATGTGCTTAAAACTTTTGAAAAAATAAATAATGAAAAAGCGACCCAAAATGGTAATATTCAGTTGTATTAGAGTTATAGTATATATTTCTAAAATCAAAGCATCTGTAATTTCATATTGCAATCGTGCTTTATGAAATTTTAGAAAAAGTAAACAAAGCATTAAATAATTCTAACGTTTTTATAGTCACCTTTCGTACTATTTGAATTTAATATTGTTCTATCGATGTGCAAAATATGAAATAAAAACACTTAAAAACATATTGTTTCGATATAATAAAAAAAATAGTACTTTAGACACATTTAGCTAGTATTTACAACTTCCATTTGACTCTTGAAAAGAAATGAAATGAACAATTTTGCTAAAATTGAAATGTGCAAGGAATAAGTCGAAATACTATGGGTATTTTAACCTTTGGCTCTATTTTTTTCCAGGGCGGGCATGTTTGGCACAGTTGGTAAGATCTCTGCCTTCCGACCAAAAGGTCTCCAGTTCGATCCCGGCTCTGCCGAGATTTGATTGTTTGTGCGACCTTCTTTTCCGCCTAAGCTAACTCAGCTTTCCATCCTTCCGGGGT
>ERZ1740055.315-NODE-315-length-12031-cov-7.962508_pt1 | contig 12031 bp, 7 predicted proteins | sample MGYA00581747_ERZ1740055 | MGnify/ENA primary metagenome ERZ1740055 (study PRJEB43018, sample SAMN04849739) | marine metagenome | isolation source: floating plastic debris | place: Pacific Ocean | collected 2008-08-28 | study: EMG produced TPA metagenomics assembly...
GGGCTTACCCCTGAGCGGGCTAGCTGCCTTCGCTAGGTCTTATTAGCAGCTGTTTCGATATTTCTAAGGCTCATCAGCGGGTACAACTTTTTTTGCTACAAGCAAAGAGCTACAGTGGCGAGTTTAGAGAACTACTTTAAGGCTGAGCCCCATTACATGCATGTGGGAGCTTGGTTGAGCGCATGCGTGTAGGTTCTAGCCAAACCGAGGAGTTGAGTACTGGTGGTTTGTTCTTTTAAAAGTTTTACATTTGTTACAGAAACTGCATGTTCTCCTTTTCTAAATAAAACTAAAAAAATGGCCGCTGAGCTGGGGGCAGTGGAGGGGGAGAAGCTGCAAGAGGGACAATCACCCCATTACGTTCAGAAATAAGTTAAAGACATGCATGGCTTCGATCAGTGATGACTTAATACGCTTTAATAGCATTGCGATACTCAATAAACACAAAGGGAAAACCGATGATCAACTAAATTTCATTGGTATTGCCAATGAATTCGGAGGATGTAATAAAAAAGTAAACAATATTTTTACAAATTTTCATGGTAGTTCAGTTTAACTGTGAAGTGATGATCTATATTTCTGTTTGATTGTTAATTTTGCTTAGCTACAAACTTGCTGAAAATTGTTCCGCTTTGTGAGTGTCGTTCAATTTGAGAAATACAACAAAACTTCTGATTCAACAGTGTAAATAAAAACACTCTAAAAGATGCTTCGCGATCCTGTAACAATAAATTACAATAAAACCATAAATGCTGAATGCCTATAAAAAAATGCAACTGCACTAGATCACAAAAGTAAAATCGATAGTTCAGATTTAGACTTTGCCTCATAACAGAAACTTGTGACAAGTCATTTGCAATGTAAAAGTATGTAAAAAGGATGCTAGCGACACTCGTATCTCACTCCCAGGCTAAACTGCTCAAAATTCAGGTTGGTAGCCTCGACTTGGAAGCTATGTCACCTGCAGAAGTCTCCTTCATCCAGTCTTCCAGTCAGTGGCATAAATATGCACAACCAAAACCCAAAGAAAAATTATCTGAAGTCAATTCAGAGGGAACGATATTTCCTGAAGATCCAGTCCCCTTTCCGAACGAGGGGGGAAACAAACAAGGTAAAGATAATCGATTTTGATTTTATAACAATAACTTAAAATGGAAATGTTATCGTTGTGAGATCAGTCTGTCACACATTTTATACAGTCGTTCCTGAAAATGGTTAATGTCGATATCCTAGCACTATTTAAGGGTTAGTTACTGGATGTGAGTGGTTTGTTTAAAATACACCCACACGATGGCGACACGATGAACGAGAAATTTGAATAATGAACGAGCGGAAAGCCGAGTGCATTAATATTATGAACAATCTCTAGTACATTGTGTCGCCAGCAAGTGTGTGTATTTGTAAACAAACCACGAACTGAAAGTAACTAGGCCTTTTAATATACAATCTGAGCTCTTTGCATTACAATGCGTGATACATGACTTAACGAGCTTTAAGCGAGAGTTTGAACAAACAAGAATCTTTAAATTAAATAAGTACAAAATTCAAATTCAAATAGAATCACAAAGACCTGTACAAAAAGAAAGATGATAAAAATAGAACTTTTAGGAGATAATTTTCAGGAGCAAGTAGCTAAGTATTCAATGAAGTTTGACACACCTTAAAAGAAATTTAACAAATTACCTTGTTTTAGAATTCATTAGCAGTCCGTTGGAAACTAAATCCAATGTTTTAATGAAGATTAGAAGAATTTAACCAGCATTTCAAGAAATAGAACTTTTGAAAATTAACGTGAAGAAGATGATTTTCAGGAGCAAGTAGCGAAGCATTCAGTGAATTTTGACAAACCGTAAAAAAAATTTAACAAATTACCTTGTTTAAGAATACACCAGCGGTCTTTTGGGGTGTAAGATCAATGTTTTAATGAAAATTCGAGGAACTCGACCAGAATATGAAGTGCTTTAACACGTCGTCATCCTCGAAAAACATGGCTATGTTTTGGAATCTGCATATTTCCGCCACCATAAAACAAACCAATGTCAGTAATTGTAAATCCGGGACTCAGTAAATGCGGCAAAGTGTTAAATTCTTTTTTAAAAAATCAAAAAGAAAAAACGATAGAAAAAGTGCTTCACAAATAAACGCAAACTTCAAACTTTTCTAAAAGACATACGCAAAGAAGCCCACCAAATTAAATAATTTGAGTGTATACTCTGATAAATGAGTAAAAGTGAGGAGTAAAAGCTCAATAAAAATAATTTCGATTCATATATTCAGTGATTTGAATTTATTGAAGACTCGGCCCTGGTTAAACCAAGAAATAAAGGTTATGATTTATAACCGCAATGTCTTGCCAGCTAGCAGGAGCCCATTACCAGGAGCGTCCATCTTGTTATAGCCTGGGCCCCCATCACAGGAGTAAGTGGGTCTATTTTTAGATTTTGAAATTCCCGCGAAAGTGGTTGCCATGGCTGCAATATACGTGAAAAAAATGGTGGCTATAGTTAGAGCATAGCGCGCGCTTCGTCCCGAGTTCTAACTCCAGAAATCCTCGTCTGTCTGAGTCCATTCCAAGCTATTCCATGATTTATAGTTAATGTATCCCATGGAACACTGCAAGCTTTTTAATAAAACCAAATGAGTTACCACACAAAGCATGCTTGCCTGTTCGCTGTTTGTCCCGCGCTTTCATTTCTGTGACCCGAAGTTAACCTCGCTTTCCTTATTAAATTTGTTTCATATTTTTAATACAGTTGAACACAGGCGGCGGCCTTTGTTTCAGCGACGTTCTAAAAATAGACCCACTTACTCCTGTGATGGATGACAAACCCAATAGGGAAGATGGACGCGCCTGGTAATGGGCTCCTGCAGTTAGTGACAGATAAACCGAAATCAAGTGATCGATTTTGACCAATTGTAGGCGCGGATTTTTTACAGTGAACGAAGATTGCTTATTGAATAATTTTAAGTTGGCGTTTTAAAGTCATCGACGCCCTTCAAAGTTACATTTTATAATGTTTTTTCGGAAGAATCGGAACAAAAAAATTTTTCTCGTTTTAACAAATTTAAAAGAATTTAATTGTTATATGAATTTTGTATCAATCAAATTTTTAGACGGATTACTGGACACACATCTCTTAACTATTTACTAGCAAACATGTTACCTTATTGCAGGAAGGGAATGGTCTGATTTGGTTCACGAGGGGTCACTAAGCAAGAGTTGGTCCTCTGTCGACAAGTTTGTGCAGCAAGGAGAAAAAGACTTTAAAAATTACCTCTTTCCGGAAACTTCACCTCTAGCAAAAGCAAATTACGTTCAAGAGCAGCTACCCCCCCTAAAACAAAGGCCGATTGAGACAAATCAAGATTCGATTATGTTGATGGGAAACAGTCCGCTCAGAGGTATGCCAATAGTCGATGGCAATCCAACTGGACCAAAGGCAAACAATTTTCTAAACTCCTTAATGCTCGACAGCAGTGTTAGTGGAAGTATAAATGGTATTTCAAAACTTCTCGGTAGCAGTTATAAGGGATCTATTCTTTCAAGTAGTAATCTCTCAAAGCTAAAAAAACAGCCGTCCTTCGATACTAGCGCAAACACTAGAAGTCACTCTGGAAGGCGAAAGAACTCAGATGCTAAAAAAACAGCGTCAAAAAAGACAATAAAAGAGAACATGTTGGCGAAACAATCTCTAGCCCAAGCTTGGAAATTGAACAAATTACATAAAAAGAGAAAACAGGCAATGGATTAAGATCCCATTCACACTGATGCATTTTCCAATGAAGCGCTTATATTTTTCGCGTTTGTGACTTTCGAAGTCTATACTAGGACTCTAAGCTTATGCACTGCATCTACTTGAAAATACCCCGAAAGGTGAATAAAAGCATTTTGGTTTAAGGATGTGCATTCCAAAGAAAACTCGGTCAAACAACGGACTGGTAACGAAAGTGCTTATTGGTTGGCATTGATGCGTTTTGGACTGTTTGAAACGCTCCTTAAGATAACACAAGATCTCTAAACGTTTTTTTTTTAAGTCTGCACGCAAACAATGGATTTTTTAAAAAGGAACAAGTATTGAAATGACATAAGCAGCTTGATAAATAAAAACCCTGATTCCTGCAGTGGTACAAACCAAAACACAGCTGTGTTTATATTAACATATAATAAAAAGCAAATTGCTTTAAAATGTTTTTATTAAGACTAAGTTTGACAAGTACACATGAAATTCTACGTCAATTTTTTAAATTTAATTTGGAAACAATTTTCTGAATCTTTGAAGCACATTATCTGCTTGCACGTTTAAATTTAAGATAATTCTTCTAGCATTGAACAATCTGATTAAACAACAATACCAGGACTTGTCCAATTACACAAAATTGTAGAACAAACAACAGAATTGAACAGAAAATATATGTTGATATTGATTGATTGTTTAGTATCACCTTGATAGTGACGTAAAATAAATATTTATAAATATTTAAGGTGGAGACTGTTTCAGTTCGTGTTTTGTTTACAAATACACCCACGCAACACAATGGATTGTGGTTAAAGGAGAGCAAGCAACCCAATGAATTGTGGTTAAGGAGAGCAAACAACCCAATGAATTGTGGTTAAAGGAGAGCAAACAACCCAATGAATTGTGGTTAAGGAGAGCAAACAACGCAATGAATTGTGGTTAAGGAAGAGCGGACCGAAGAAATCGAGATTTTTAATTTCGTTATAAATAGTTGCTTGTTTACTTCTTTCGCTCCACAACAACAAGTACACAACTGTTTCGGCGTAGTCCAAACAAAATATAATAGTAATCACAAAAAATATAGAACTGTCATAAATTTTATACTACAGAGACTAGAAAATACACTCGGCAAGAAATCGATTGCATTTGTTTGCTGCGTTATAAGTGAACGAAAAACTGCAGTTTTAATAATACGAAAGTTACTTTTTAACACAGAAACAATCCAAGTTGTTGTCGATTTCTGCATTTTGAGATTGTGTTGTTTATAATTTCTGAAATTTTAACCTCTTGAAATTCAGCAAATCTTTGAGCCTTCGGCCATTATTTTCATGTGTTAGCGTGATTAGAGCACGCCTGGGAACGTTGATGACACGTAATGCCGTTTTTGGGCTTGCTACATTTTTCTTGATTACTTAAATTGTGCTTCACCTTGGTGTTCACCGTTCAAAGATACAATTAGATAAAAAAAATACTGGTTATTAAACTTAATGTTACATACAAGCAACCACAAGCACTTGTAACTATATTTAGTATGCAGCCTTCTTCCACTGTCAAGTTATACTGTGTTTGCTGGGCATCTTGGTCAAGTTCAGCACACACGGTAATATTTCCGCCTCGCAAGTCAAAAATATCAAACATTTTTGATTTTCAACTCAAGATTGAGTGAGGCCAAAACTCCACGCGAAATTTACGCGCACACGGCGAGTACTGAGCAAGCGGGCACGAATAACATTTTACTCAGGAGATAGCTCTCGTGTTCTGCAGGCTTATGAATCTTATGAATAGACTTTTACATACTTTTAGGTGCTCTTGCATATTCGGCGGAAAATTCGTATTAGTGTTGAATAGGTCTAAAATACCTAGTCAATAGCTTTAAACCTTAAGGTGCATGCAGTGTAAATTAGAGTTCATACTTGCTTGATAAAGTTTTCATCTTTGTAACTAGTGAAAGAAGCCGACGTTTCATGCGTCATTGCTTTATCAAAACAACTACTCCTTACACTTTTTACGGTTACACTTTGCAGGAACACATTTTCAGGTATTAAGTCTCTGTTGGAATAAATCGAACCACCTGTTATTTAAACTGGTATAAATTGTCCCACGCAAGACTCGAGTGATATTTATAACTGATCTTGGTAATGAAGGATGCGACATGAAGTATCTTGGCATTCTTTTGAAATTACTGCTTTTCCTCAACGCCTCCAAAGGCTTAGGTAGGAAGATACTTACTAAAGTATTTGCTACACGTTCAATAGCCTTGTGTTTGTTCAGAATTTCATTATAGTTAGCGTTACTATACAATATAGAATTATTTTGCTAAAAATATTACAACTACTAATAGAAGCCAAAACGACACCGTTAATATTACCTTCGACTTCGTAAACATTGACTTACCAACTAAAATGGCAGCGACTCGCTGAAGGTTCCTTGGAAACATATAGGGAATTCTGATGTACAACTAAAAACTTAATAATTTTTTGCTATTAGAGCAGTAAAAGAAGGCACATTTATGGGATTTCCTACAACTAAAGAGATAAGCTTTATGGAAAGTGTTCAGATTTAAGAAGATCTACCGCGTTAAAAAATTGTTAGGGACTTTAAGCAATGAGCGGCAACGGAGAAGCCGACCGTAAAGAACAATAGTAAATACAATAACAGCATGTTGGAATGCATCGAGCTGAGCACCTGCACGGAGTTATCGCTAAAACTAGAAGGACGTAATAACTAAATTGTTCACAGTACTTGTTTAGCTTCATAGAGAAATATCTAATTGTTTTCCGTTCACAACGTTTATGGCGAGGAAAACAAGAGCCTAATGACCCGCACAAAGAAGTAAAGTGCGAACCAGAAATGTGATTTTCCTGAGCCGTATGGTTACCGTTAAAATCGTAGGTGATGTATCGAATGGATTGTAAACAACGAACTCTTGATACTTACAACTTTTAAAAGGTTTCTGATCAATGTATACATGAAAATATTTCTCGATGATAACTGGGTAAGAGCAGTGCTGTTTTGAGGAAATTTATTTAAAAAAAAAAAGTTAAGTGCCAGTTTCTATGGCAAGTAACTATTTCAACTAGCTATTAAACAATGAAATTCCTTACGGTCTTGCGAATATTTCAACAAATTATCGATTAAAAAAACGGCCGATATCTTTTCCAGATTTTCTGCGGCTAACGAAAACACCATAAAACAGCTCAGAAGAAGTTCTAAAAAGAAGAACACTCACTGACATTTTGGGTCAGTGTTTGAAAAAAGTGGTATTTTCAAAGTTCTAAACAAGTGATAGAGGAAAAAGCAATTACGAAAATCTAGTCAAGGAAATTAAAGCGTTCAAGCGAGGCAAGACTAGTTTCGTCACGAGAGAGAAAAAAGTGTTGTGAATGAAAATGAAAACTTATCCCCATAACTCCAGAATCTTTAATTCAGAAACTGATGTAGAGGCTGCTTACCCAGAATTTAGGATTACTAGAAAGGTAAGAGCATCATTGCATATATACGGCGGTTCATAGATTACGAAACCGCGATACTTCACACTAAAGACGTTTGCAACAGAAGCAGTAAGATGCCCAATGCAGTATTTCTGACAATCTATAAAAATGAAGACTAGAAATCTTCGACATTCGCCATTCGGGACCATTTTAACAGACGCGCGATCAATAAAATCTGGCATAAAGTCTTGCCAATAGGAGAAGATGAAGTTATAATTCCTTAAACCACACTGAAGTCAAGTGATAAAGTTTTCAAATCATAGCACCCGTAAAACTGTCGTTGGTAGGTTGAAAAAAGAAAATCTTGAAAGAGTTGCTCACGGCAGCTGTCAAAGTAACTGATCTTTGGAATATTCAGTCTTTAGACGACCACAATGAAGGAGATTACAAAGAACAACTTTCAAGGGCGATATCACGAATAAGTCACTACTCCTGAGACTGAGCTCTCAACACATGTCAAAAGCAAAAAAAAAGAATTATTTTGCAAAATGCACGGTTTTTTCGATGCTAACGACAATTCAGCTTCTCCTACAGCAAAACGGTAGAAAGGACAAACCACCCGAACTCAACTCCACGGTATGACCAGAACCTACACGCATGCGTACAACTGGCTTCACCCGAGTAACTACAATGCAAGTAACTGGAGCAACCGTGGACAGCTGTTTTGTCCTTGTTGGGATTCATAAGCACGGTATAGCTTTTCAGCCACAAGCAAAGAGCTACAAGGGCGAGTTAAAGGAACTGTTTTACGACTGAGCTGGCCAAACCGACGTCACTTCCTGTCTAACATTTTTCATGCATATTAATAATAGATAACAGTATGATTTCTCGTTCAATTAAAATTACTTTGCACTTTTTTTGTCATTTCGTCATTGCGCATGTTTCTAGACAATATCAGAAAACCTTATGAAGTAGGAGACCACGAGAAAAGTGATTATCTAGTGTTCAACTACGTCATTGGTTATTCCTAGTTTGCGCAGGGAAGTGGTGCGAGTTTCAAAGTTTAACCAATCGATAATCTGATACCACAAGAAAGATCACGTTTAGAGTTGTCATTTGATTATGTTTGATGGGTAAACTGAGACCAGGTTGTGGACCTTGAAACATGGACCCAAATCCATTAGAAACGTATCTGATATTGAGACAGCGTCCCCCTAAACCATAAAATTAAAATGTTTTGTATAATTTTTTACAACTGTTAAATCCCATCATTCACGCACCATTTGAAAGAAGCTATAAAATGAAAATCATTTATGCTTGCTCATTTTTAAGAGAAATTTATATGGTTTTTGGGGACATTAGATACATTTTTAGATTTGAAACCATGTTTCAAGATCCATAACTTGGTCTCTGTTTACACTAAAGGCATCAAACTTGGTCAAATGACAACTCTCAAGGTGATCTTTTAGGTGGTGGTGTCAGATTATCGATTGGTTAAACTTTGAAACTCGCACCAGTTCCCTGCGCAATTTCGGAATGGCCTATAGCGTTTTATAATTAAGATTGTCCAAAAACACAAACGGTACTGTTTTATTCCATTTAGAAACTAAAATTCTATAACTGTTTGTTACAAACACCAATGCAGCTTTTAATCTTCATCACATTTATATCTCTGATAGCAACTGCATATTGGGACAATGGGCCATGGCCCGCATTCGTTCCTTTGCAAGAAGTTATGCCCGGAGGCAAAGGACAAGCGTACCTTAGCGACAAGACAGAAGAATTTGGCGATATAATGGAAGCTCGTATAAGCCATCTCAGTCATCAAGTATCAAGTATGGGTCACGTGGTACAAAATATGGCCACTTATGGAAGTGACTTGGTTGATCACATGAGTCATATTGTAGACGACGATGACCCAATTTATGACTATCCTCGGTACTTGTATCCCCAGGACGATGAAGAAGAAGACCAAGACGACGATCATAAATAATTCTTATGATTTATAAAAATTGTTTACCCCTGAATGTGGATTCTGGCGCTGAACGTGGAAGTTTTTCCGAATGCCGGATCCTGTGATGAATGTGGAACCCTAACTTTAACCCCAACCCTACATTATAAGTTTGACTAGTTTCCAAATCTTCTATGTGTAAAAAGGTACATTTATGTAACAGCACCAACTTAAGTATTGGTACTGCATTATCAACGTGGGATAATACCTTGGTATTATGGAATACTTATTAAATAAACCCCTTTCGGCGATTGGTATATCGTAGGATATGATGTGCGAGGTTGATAGATTGTCCAAAAAAAAAAAACAGTTGGCCGAGAAGCGAGGTTTCGAGGCCTTCTGTGAAATGTTGAGGACAATTTATCACCCAAGGACATGATATCCTCCGATATACCAGCAAGCCAGGAAGGGGTTTATTCATTTTATAACCCTCCTCTCGAATCCGCTACGAAAGAAATGTGTATCAACTCAGTCAGCCGGCATTTCCTCCAGTCTTCCAGGAGAGCTTCTCTCCATGCTAGAAGTTGGACGAAATGTTTATGCTGCAGTAAGCAATTTCGCAATTTTTAGCTTAAAATGGTTTTACGGAACTTTTTGAAACTTGATAGTTTGATCTCAGCTAGATGTGACAATGTTTATTTCCAATAAACGAACTCGTAGGTTTTGATTTTCTTACCTTCAAAGACATTGACGGCATATTTTGTGTTTTTTTTTTTTTTTTTTTTTTATTTCATAAAACCTAAAAGGAAAAAAGGTTAAGAAGGATTTTTTAAGATTAGCTGATATAAAAAAAGTTTTATTGTGTTTTTTTTTTTTTTTTTTGTATTTTCTAGTTCAGCTCTTGAAACAAGGTTATGTAGGCTTTTTATAGCTTCTCTGCTATAAAAACAGTTTTCTTGATTTCGCATTAAAATGTTAAATTTTCAATATGTTTGTTTTGTTTACAACTGTCGGACAAAATCAGCAGACGGATATCAAATCGGAAGGGCGGGTATATCACTTGATACCCGTCCTGCGATTTTGTATCATGTGATGCATTTTAGCCAACGAGAGCGCAAAAAAGTCAATGGGTGGGTTATAAAAATAAATATAAATGAACATTTATAACATTTGATCATACAAACGCTCGGTAAAGTGAACTTTTCTGGGAGCCGGGGTAATCCTTCTACCGGGGACAACTCTGCTTCATATAAACAAGGCCTTATTAAGGTCAACTATCACAAAAAATTAAAAGATCTCAAAGTAAAAATAGAATCTTAATAGTCTGACATACATAACAACAACTTAGGTGGTTGACTAGAATTAAAAAGTGAAGCTAGACAAGACGACAAATTAGTCTTTGGACAACCTGGAATCGTTTAATGAAGAGACATAACAACAAACAAATGAGTGTCGAAAAAAAGTCATAAAACTTCAATTAGACAAGCATTCAATATTGTTTCTGAAAAAGAAACTTTATGATTTTAAACCAGGGATAATTTAAGACTGAAAGCTGGTCTGGTCACTTTTTAGAACAACAAAGTCCGACCGAAGGTAAAAAGAAAAAAAAAACTGGCTCGTCTTGCCTTGTACATGAATGGTGAAATTTACTGAGGAGTTACTAAAGTTTCTCCACTGAACAAACCTCCAAAAGCACCTATCAGGTAACTTGGGAAAACAATGTTCTAGTCCTTTAGTGGCCTTCCAAAGCTCGTTTATGAGGCCAAGGACAACTAAACTGAATTTAATTCTGTGATGCCATTACTTGTTTGCTACTGTACTGGTTTCCACTCAAGAAACCCATATACAAGCTTAGAGAATTGAATAAATGAATAAAAAATATTTTACCTACATGAAGTATTGTTGATGTCGTCTTTGGCCTTCAGTGGCAATTTCAAGTCATTTTAGCGATTTTTACAAAATCTCTCCTTAGCTTTAATTTGCCAACTAAAGGAGAGATAGAAACGAAGTGTTTCTGATCCTGATGTATGTGATGAAGTTGCCTTCCGTTGTGCGGACTTTGCTGTTTTAGAGAACATTTACAGCGTTTTTGGATCGTATGAAGCCAGCTAGGTTGTTTTGAAAAAAATTTCAATCCGCCTCTAAAGCTGTGAATAGTTTTTTTTTTTTCAATTTTTTTTTTTTGCTATTTCTTGAACAAATTGTTTTTGTAAAGGTGGAATCTTCTTTTCATTATCGATAGATATATATATATATTGTTGCTATTCTTGGTACTTTAGAAGGCCCTTACTCGACTTAGACACACACACAAACACATATCACAATTCTTTCGCAATTTTATTTTTGAATATGTTAAGAAACCATGACATTTTCTTCAAAAGACGGTATATATTATGGTTTCACCTGAGTTGATCTGCTCTGACAGATTTTTTTTATTTATTGGAATCAACTTGAGCCCATTTTTTTTCAAAGCAAATTAAACTTATATCACTCAGTCTTAAGATTTGTTTTCCTTTTATTACTACATATGGTTACTGCAAATTTTCGGCCTTCTATTTTTTGTAAGAAAGGTTACGCGATATATTTTGAATCTTTGTTGAAATACCTGTTGTTATTGCTGTTTTTAACACCACCTTCGGTTCCCTTTGCTTCCACCACCTCTGTCACTGGCTCGTAGTAAAGCAAAACTCACTTTCTCCGTAGTAACAACTCGTTTTTAACTAATATTTTTATATCAAGGCAAGAACTCAGCCGAAGTCAGTACGTGTTATTATAAAGCTCATTTAACCCTTTCAGTGCCAGTCAATTAACAACAACCAACTTCTCCTCATATAACACATACAAAATATGACATTTGGTGATGAGAAAATGAGATTTGATCAAACAAAGCCAACTACTGAAGATTAAAAGTC
>ERZ1740055.316-NODE-316-length-12028-cov-6.673432_pt1 | contig 12028 bp, 5 predicted proteins | sample MGYA00581747_ERZ1740055 | MGnify/ENA primary metagenome ERZ1740055 (study PRJEB43018, sample SAMN04849739) | marine metagenome | isolation source: floating plastic debris | place: Pacific Ocean | collected 2008-08-28 | study: EMG produced TPA metagenomics assembly...
AACAATTAGACCTCTCGGCCTCATGGACTACGAGTTTGAATAGCCCATGAGGCCTCATGGGCTATTTGACTCGTAGTCCATTCGTCCTCGAGGTCTAATTGTTAAATATATATTGACGAAACGGTAAACCTAGACTCGGCCTACCACAGGTAGCCCGAGGAAAAAATCAACAAATGACACCCAAGCAATTATAAAAGTGCCTCATCAAAAATGTTACCTGTCTGCAAAAAAACAAAACCAGACGGAACATTCTATAATTAGAAATCGCTTTCGCTATTCAGGTTAAGCAAAGTTGTTTGCATCACGCCGCGCGCATCATTTTAAAACTTTATTCAGTGTTGGACTGACAATGCCTCTAGTGATTCAGCTTTTGTGGTGATATACTTTATCTTGTTAATCGTTCCAAAATAAAGAATGAATATTAATTTTGATCAAAAGAAACTTGCACGGAAAATATTTGGGATGTACAATTTAACTCGCAATACTTTTTAACTGAGTTTTGCTGAACTTAACTTTCTTAGCCTTTACGATAATAAGAAACTCTTTCTTAGTGACTTAAGATTGCTTTTCGCTAGTTTTACTTTTAGCAAGATAAAAAACGGGAAAAAAGAATTACACGAATTTTCTGTATTTTTGATAAATAATGAATCTGGCTGCGTATATACTACAACTGTAACTGCTTTCGTTCAAAAAATTAAAATATAATTAATAGTAGTCCGATTTTTCTAAGTTTTTAACAATTATTTCAACCAATAATCTCAACAAAAAAAGTCGAATAACAATCATCAAGTATAAATATAAAAAAAGAAGCAAACCGGCAACGCACTAGCTGCATGCAAACGAACAGTTTTCCCAATAATATAAGATAGGCTAAGAAATCTTATGGACCGGGATTGTAACTTTGAACGGCCCTGAAGAAGCCAAGTGACGACACCGGTCGGCCAATAAAAGTTCTTGTGGCAAAAACTATCTCAATCTTGTTCCAGCTAGAGGTTCCAACTGGTTTTGCACCGGCTCGTTGTAGAATAGAAGCAATTTCAAACACCTGAAGGCGCCGATAAGTAGGCGGACTTTCAAGGCCTTTACACACTTTGTTCAAATTATATATATATATAAATTAATTTAATAAAAAAAATGAATAAATTTAATTTAATAAAGTTAATAAATTTAATATTAATGTACTTTAATACTTTTAAAAGTGTTCTTATTAGAATTAATGAAACAAAACAAACATGCTTTATATTTGCATCAAACAGAGTTACTTTTAGGATTACCAACACAATAAGGACACAAGGACTAGAATTTTAAGAAATTGTCGAATCCCTTCTTTAACATAAGTATTATCTGTTAATAATTTTGTTTCTAAAATAATTATTCTAGAAAAATTCAAACCTCTGCCAAGCTGTCGCGTGAACTGGATGTTTTCAGCCATGTAGTTTATACCTGCAGTCGAATTCAAAATGCTTTTGATGCAAAACACGCATTCAAGTCGCATAACTGTCTTAAAAAATTCTGCAGTTGAATCAACACTCCCAAGTTGTTCCAAAGATAGAAGCAGGACTCCCATTCCGCCATTTCCGAGAAAATCCTTTATCCACTGTTCAGATGCCTGTTGGAGAATTGTTTTCAAGCCGGAGTAGTTTTTTATTGAGGGCTTTTGAAGAAGTTTGACGCAAAGTTCTGGTTCGGTGTCTTTCGACAAAGAAGGCCTCTCCAATGCAAATTCCCCGCTGATCTTTTGTCGTAAAGTTGACCACGTTTTGCTGACAGTAGCCATTTTCACTCAAATACATCCATAATTTACAATTGCAAGTCGTCAAAAGGTATTAAATTGAAATTATTATTCCGGCAAGCGCGTTTTGTAATAATAACTAAGAATTAACACAAGTTGAAACTTGTTCAACAAAGATTATCTGCATGCCAATGGAAGGGATGAAAAATAGAAAACTAAAAACAGTTTAACAAAAAAGAAAATACTGTCCGTTGCATAACCAAAAAAAAAACAAAATTGACCGAAACCCGCTGAGCACCTTAAGTCCTTGGCAAATAACGCCGCAAAAAAGATCAATGATTCCGGCCCAATTGAAATTTTTTTAGTAAGTTACTAAATTCCAAAATGTGTCAATGGTATCATTGCGGGATCAAATCCAAGAGATTCTAAAATCAAAAATACGGTAAAGTTGTTTTTTTGGACCAGGCAAATAAAACTGATAAAATATGCTAATATTATTTTTTTATCTTCTAAATTATTTATCTTGAGCTGAAAATTTAAAGCGTGTTTTAACAAACTCGGTATTTCTGTCTATGCTCACGACTCTGCAGCTTGTAAATCATGATTGCGGTTATTGCTATTAGTCTTAGAATTTGAAAACTATATTGTATCGTGTCGCAAAATTGAATAATTTATTTCTTTCGCTCTTTATCTCTAATCATTTTTTTCGTATAATATGTTTTATTTTGGACCGAATAGAAACAAAGTTAGTGCTGATAAATAAGTTACAGTAATGTAAAATCAGTTATATACTGCAGTCTAGTTGAGTAGTTCTGTATTCTTGAAAGCAAGAATTCATGCATATGACCACTGTCCAGAGCGACATTGTGGGAAAAGAGAAAAGCAATTAAAGCACTGTTGCAGTAAATTTGAAATCTATCTGAAACGAAAAGTTTAGTTTTAGATTCATTGTTTCCAACACTTTTAAATTTTACCTCTCCTACTTTCATGGCATGATCATAAAAATGAATTATGAGTTGTACTTGTAATGGTCGGTTTTGTTTTATTTTTTAATAAGTAAATAACATGACTATGCAGAAAAGTAATTTACAAAACTAAATATATTATCATTAGCGGTCTGTTGAGACACGCACTGATGCTCACTCGGTTTGTTTTTCAGCAATTAAGAGCAATTAAAAAATAGACACAACAGGTTAAAGATATCTATTCTATATATAGCTGACCGTTTTTCTTTTATTACTTGTCTGAGAAAAAATCTGACATAGGTACCAAACAAGTGGTACAGCAGCTGTCACTCTCGTCGGGGAAAAATAGAAATAACTAAAATTTAAAAAAAAAACGCAAGGAACGGAACTGCTATAGCTACAAAAATCATAAGTCTCAAGGACACGACTCACAGATACTGCACACAAGCAGAAATACAATTCAGACCAAAACTAGCGTCCTGCACACACAAGTCGTTCAAGATTTCTATGAAAGAATAGAGTGTTATCCCAGATTTCCCTCTGCTTTTGTCAGTTTCAGTTTCGTTTAAATTTTCGAACGAATATGCCGCGCATTACTAATAGCAAACCATTAAACAATTAAACCAATTCCCTATGAAATCAAAGATCTAGAATCGAACTCAAGGTTGTTCAGTAAACGGTAAAACGAAAGGAGAAGAAGTTTCCGTAAACAGGTAAATATTGCGGATCGAGACACTTTATATCTGCAGCAACCGAGAATTAAGTCTTACTTAAGGGAATCGTGGTAACGAAGAACTAGAAATCTTTTCGGCCAATCAATACAAGAATTTTGTTTTTGTATTTACACGACAAAAATACACAAACATAGAAAATATCCATGATAATAAGCAAACCTCTTCCAAGTTGGCGAGTAAACTCAGCGTTGGCCACCATGAAACTGAGACCCGCAGAAGAGTTCATTAAAGACTTGATACAACAAGTACACTCGAGTTGAATCACTGTTTGAGCTAATCCCAACTGGCTTCGCGAGCCCAGACGCTCAAGCGACTGTAGCAATACGTCCATTCCACCAAGTTCGAGAAAGCCGACAATCCATTCTTTACTTGCTTCTTCAAGTTTGTGTTTCAACCAGGAGTAATTTTGAACTGATGGTTTTTGAATAACATTGACGCAAAACTCAGGTTCCACTTTTTCTGATAACGGCAGACAATTTTGGTTCCCGCCAAATTTTCGACGTACCGTCGACCATTTTCTGTTCCCACTTTCCATGATCTACAGCGTAAAACTGTTCTGAATTCTGTAATGTTACTCTTTTTTATTTTTTATATGAAAACTTCTCCGTGACCTCGACAGACCGCCTCCGCTAATGTCAGTTAACCAACATTTAATTGGCGTCCAATATATAGACTCCCACATTATTACGACAGATTTGATAGTGAAATATTCGGATTTCTCGTTGGTTAGTACACAGGGTCGGCCAAGGGAGATAGAGTAATACCAATATACCCTAAAACAATCATCCAATATACCCAATATAATCTTAAATTTATGTAAAATACTTTTATAAAAAAACTTGATATACTTTATACCCAATTATTAGCATTAAAATACCGTATACCTAGTATTAATTACCCCGAAATACCGTATACCTAAAACGCTGGCCGACCCTGAGTAAAACTTCGGTAAGGATAAATTATTGATATAAAACGTCGTTGCGTGATAGTTTGTGGCGGAAAAATCTATTAAGCGATCCTTAATCGAGCTCATCTCAGATGAGATAAGAACTTGAACTTGTAAATGCTTCAAATACATTATTTTGCCTTGTTTACCAAGTCGAATCTTTTATGTTTTATATTTATTTCTTATACTCTTGACTGTTACTTTTCAACACTTTACACTTGAAAGCCCAGGATTTATTAGTATTCAGTTAAATGGCAACGATTAAACAGCACACGCATGTGCAACATAAACGTAAAGACTAACAATCTTTCTCCCACTTGAGAAAACTATTTGAACAACGATAGGGACTTCTTCAACATGAAAACACTATATATAAAACAATAGAACACAAAGTTACCTGCGGTAAAAGATATCAACATTTCATGCATTCCAACTTTGTACAAGTTTTATATCAGGAAAAGAAGAATTACAAGCAAATTAGGCGGGAATTTTTCCTTTTTTTTTAAATTTGGAGGAAATTGTTGTATACCCCGATTGTGAAAACTTTAAATTTGTCAAAACAAGGGCTCAGTATAAGTAAAACTGCAAAAAAGTAAAGATCTTGGCGAATTGAAATCCCTACAGGAAAAACAATGGAAATGGTCAGCGAAACTGATGCATGCAGCCGAAACCAATTGTAGAGTTGCACACAATTTATGTATCCTGCTAATGAACAGTAACTGTTTTGCTATTTTTTCCAGCAGCATTATATAGTACTTATGTCTGTTCAGATATCTATATGCTAATGTGAGGGTTTTGTGTTAGCGCTCCATATTTATTTCAGTTTCGTGTTTATTTTGTTTTTGTTGTGTCTGATAACTATATCTAGTATCTACTTGAAGTTTCTTTTTTTTTATCTTTAGTCTTGTTAGTTTTTAGTTTTCTTTAATTCTTATTGTTACCTATTATTTAATGTTAATCTCCTTAAAAATTTTTTGAATATGTCAGTTTTATTACAATCCGTATTTTATTCTTAAATGACACAACTATTCACTCAGCTAGTGTTTCTTTAAATAGTTATTCTGAGAGCGACTTTTGCCTAGCTTGTCTACATGTAATCAAACTATAGTAAAACACTGTCTTAAGAAAAGGTAATACAGTTCAATCTGTCTGTCTGTCTTCCCAACCATTAAAACCTTACTTTCACTGACCTGAATTAGCTGTAGTAAAAAAACCATTGACCTTAACTGAATTTTTATATTAGTTCTTAAAAAAAGTACAAGTCTATGCACGAATGTTTCTAACCGACTGTAGCTAAAACTTAAAAGTTTATAAACTGCAAATTCAGTTTATATAATTATTTATAGACCAATGACTGATAAAGTTGTAAATTAAGTATCTATTTTATCCTAAAATAGAAACCACTTGAGTATTGAGTAATCAGCAGAGGAAATACCTTGGGGAAATACTTAGACAGTACGGTTATAACGTATTGGTTTAGCATATTGTCAACTCGAATAGGTTTTGTACGTCTTTCTTTTTGAGTAGTTAAATGTTTTTTTTCAAAACTGAAAATAACCGATTAAACTGAAAGTCTTGATTTATCATCTTGCAAAAAGGAACGCAAGCTAGATCACGCCACTTGTGGCCGATACCTTCAAAGTCAGTGGATATTTGTTTCGACCTCGATATAAAAATTTTAAATGAAAATTATTACAAATCGGATACACAAACACCTTTTTTTTAAAAAAAGAAGTCACTTAATAACACCAGGGCTGACATTTGCCAATAATTAGAATCACGTTGAGAACAAGCGCAGGATACAGTTTTTGTCAGGCAAATTCCAGTATTTTTGGAGTCAGTCACACAGATAAAGAGTTTATGATTACGTATTCAACCTTGAGTTTGTTTTGGTACAATATTCCCGCTGGCTATTATTCACTTCTCTTCTGTATTTTATTATACTGCCAATGTAATCTATCAACACCAACTACATACACTTACTTTACTTAAAAATAGTAACGGAAGAAAGCATTCTTTTCATAATTTTCTGATAGACACACAATATAAGTTTGAACTCTTCCTCCTTCCTTAAGAATACTGGCATGAACCTAAACGTTGAATGTTCAATTTAGCCTCGCCTTCTTGTCAAAGGGCATGGTTGGCGCAATTGATGAGATCTCTGCCTTCCCACCACAAGGTCCCCAGTTCGATCCCGCTTTTGGCGAGATTTGAATATTTGTGTGACCTTCTTTTACGCCTAAGCAAACTCAGCTTTCCATCCTTTCAGGGTAGGTAAATGAGTACTAGCATCTGCTGGGAGCTAACCTGCGATGGATTAGTGTCCGATCCATGGGGAAGTCAAAGACTCTCATCTGCTTAAAACTACAGAAACCTGAGATAAACGCCGGCTCCATGGGTCACTTGGCTCGCAAAGAATTTAGTTCTTTTCAAAGGAGTAAATTTCCAGTTACAGGTACGATGCTACAAGTACTTTACTTTCTAATAATACTAACTTAAAGAATCCTTCTTTGAGGCTGAAATCGCTTATAGATTGAGAACATAATAAGGACTGGCTGAAGTTAAAGTATTTTTTATGAGAAAAAAACTGGAAAATTTTTCTTCTTGTCGAAGCAAATCCTTGCTTTTCAGGCTACCACATCAAGGTGTAATGAAAATGTTTAGTGTAATTTAATGTAAGCTGTGATTGTCTCCGTATAAAGTAATACGAGAAGATGATCTTTCAATAGCTATCCTTTATCAATGCACAGTTACTCTTACACTACTTACGGCGATGATCAAATATGAATTCAGTTTAACCTCAGGTGTCGGAATCAATAGTTGTATCTAATCCGGCGCTAACGCACATCAATAAACGTTGTCAAAAACTTTTCAACAAATATTATACATCTCTAATCTCTTTATAATTGTAGGCACTCAAAAAACGCCTAAAATGTTTTTTACGATCAAGTTATAAATGTTCAATAAAAAACAAAACTAATGCATGAGAAACAAATTCAGAACATATTAAGGCCAGAATAGGCAAAATATATATATCCATAAGAGTGTAGAAGTACATATTATGATAAAAATACTTTCAAATATATACGAAAATACCTATCTAATTGAAATACAAAATTAAGCTAAGTAGTCAGTTAACCAGATTAACTAAAAGTTAGAAAATAAATGCTGTTTTCATGTGTTTTACCTAACATTAAGTTCGAATTTTAAGTCGTTTATGTAAAACGCTTCTTTAAGTTTTAGGAGTACTGCATGGAGATTTAATTAGCTCTATCAAGTATTTTAAAACAGTTAGGAGAATATTTTTGTGAGCAGGTTTTAGATTGTTTTAGATGTTTGACTTTGAAGATGTGTGAATTTTTATCCGCTGAAATGTGCTCCTTAATCCTTGCTAAAAAATGGCGAGTAGACTCACCAATATACAGCTTGTAACGAGCTTTGTAAGTCTCTCTTGAAAATGGCATAAGATTTGCCGAAACATGTCGAGTTTCAGAATAAAAACTTTTTTCGTATATTTGAAAGTATTCAAAAAATATATACTATAAATACATACTATAAATTCATTTTTAGAAAAACTACAATAAGCCAAGTAAATAATAAAAAAAGTATTGTCTTTCGCTTTTTATTGGTCAAACAAAATTTGCGCTTTCTGGACTCAGAGAGATTTTAAAAGTATTGACATGAAAAGAGACTCTTTACATTGCGATATTGGGACAACAATGCATTGTTCTCTTTTGTTTTGAAATGAGAGGTATTTTCCTTTGTTATTTGGAGTTTAGAAGTGAGTAAAAACAAATAGTTCGACCACAACGTAACGTGGCATTTGCAAATCTTTTGAAATGAATTCCGTTCAACGAAAGAAACGCGTATATAGTCTGTATACTAGTCATACCGTTGTTCGCGGGCTCAAGGATATGCCATTCTTGCCTCGATCTCTCCTGATAATAATAGTTGTGGCCTGGTTACTAGTCCATGCCAGGGACTAAGTGCTTCGATCGTCAACATTTTTTTTTTGCTATATCAGTTTCTAATAGCTTTTACCGCAAAATGTACTTTTGACACTGCTTTCAAATACCCACTCACGGCATAAATGGATTTTTTTGTATCTTGGCACGAGTGAATTCTAGTTCTGTTCAACAGGATCTAGTTTAGTAAAAAACCATTGCAAAACAACATGAGTGGAAATATTTATCACAACACCGGAAAACTGTGCATGGTCTTAAAATACTCGAGTGAAAGGTACTTTCTTCTGTTAACACTTGCAAAGACTTTGGCGTGTTTTCGAATAAGGGTGTGTTAAACAAGTTACAGCTAAACTCTTGAAATCACAGCGTTTTCCTCTGTTTTGTTCTGGTTTTGTTTACGTTTCAAAATTTTCTAAAAATTACGACAAACGGCCCCTGTAATAAATATAACTCTCAAGGTTAAATGGAATGCTTCATGTCAACGTAAATAGCGTAAGAAGAACACGCTTCTAACGTTAACGAAATGCGACGACGAACTTTAAAAGTTTATTTTCGAAGTCAGCCGGCTACCCAAAATAATAAGTTTGCTTTGCTTTGCTTTGACCTGAAGACATAAAAAAGAGGTTTGTTTGAAAATTGCCGCAAAAAGTCATAAGCAAAGGTAGGTTGAGAGTTCTTCAAAACTCGAGACAGTTGTGTCGTATAAAGATTTGATGAAGATGATGAAGATAGTCAAATGACGATGGCATTGGTGATAATGATGAATAATAAAGAGCCACGAGGGCAAATCATTAACAACGCAACACCATGCCATAGCCATACGCATGGCTAGTTAGGTAATCGAATATGGATATTAATTCAGTGTCGACAACAGAACAAATACGATGACCACCTTCGAGATGAGAACTTTTGAGCCACTCAAAACGCTGAAGTGTTTGTTTTGTTGGAAATAATTATGTCAAATAGGATATTTTAAGAAATCCTGTATGTGCACGTGTTAACATGATTGGCGCTAAACCAACAAGGAGCTAGAGTTTCTCATACACCAATATACTTATCATTTTAAAATTTCTACCACGCAATCTTTGGAGCCCGTTTCGTTTTTACATTTTCTTGAAATTTCAAGTGATTTTACAATTTTATGACTGAATTAAAGGTGGAAAAATTGAAAACCTCTTCCAACAAAATATTTTTTTTATTGCGTAGAACGGGTTACTTTTAGAGCCAGATAGATACTTCTACCAAATATGCAAAATATAAAATTACTATCATTCATGCTGGCAGAAACGAAATAAACTCAAAATGTGTCACTTCACATTTTTCATTGACTTTAACGAAGTTCAAAGACAAATTCGAATATGTTATCGCTCGCTCACTACATAATATTCTTAAAAATAAAATAAAGTTGTGAGCTTACCACCAGCGAGTTGCCTTACTGAATCAGTTTCGTCGTTGGTCATGAAGGAGAGACCAGTTTCGGAGTTCATAATTTTGCGAATGCATCGGACACACTCAAGCTCGATAAACGAATCCATAAAACCAAGGTGACACTCTTTCCTCCAGTTTTTCCTGTCATTCAGTAACTCCAAAGCTGAAAGAAGCGTAGAAAGACCTCCTAGTTGCAGAAACTCTACCATCCATTCGTCTGGGCATCGTGAAAGCTTGTGGTGAAGCGCCGAGAAGTTTTTTAGTGAAGGAACACGAAGGAACTTCAATGACAGTTCAGGTGTGATCAAGTCAAAATTTCTGATGTCAACGTCGACAGAATCAACCACGGCAACTCTTCTAACTTTAGTCCACATATTCTACACTATGCTCTGAAGTTTAGACGAACAAATAAAAAACAGCTTCGATTCCTCGCCACAGCCACAGTTACTTGTTGTTTAAATGACAATAAGAAATTACAGTCCATAGCGTGTCTCAAGTTTTGCGTGACAAAATTTATGCATAAGTTAACTATTGTGTGACAAGTGGTCAAGGATGACCAGCGTGAGCTTGTCAACATTTGAAGTGAAAGAAAATTGTTTTATGTTTGGTAATTAATTTCTTTTACAATATACCTTTTAAATAGCAACTGAAAAGTTATAACTGTGGTCCAATCGCTTATGGAAAGATACCTCTTCAGACACGCCCACTTTGCAGAAAACAAGTCTTTTGGGGTTTTAACGCATTCGAATTGTTGTTACTTAAAGTAAATACTTCTTCACGTCTGAACAAGCTGGTATGTGAACCCTTAACGCACGCCGCGTGATGAGCCCTATATGCTCTGCGTGGCTCGTAGCGATAACCACTGCAGGTATCAGTCTATATGAAGTAAATGGCAAATGAATTCGTGCAGGCTTGTATCCTGAGGTAAATCCAATAGATATGACCGAAGTGGCTCGAAAAAACTGAATCAGAATTAAATTTTACTTTATCGATTTATGCAGACTTTATAGAAATGTATGATGAATATTAGTGTTTATCAGTATAATTTGTCTTAATAACTATGAGTTTTTTGCTTTAATTTTATCTCTCATCAGCTTTTTTTTAATTTTCTCATTCAAAACGGATTGCGTTTTATTTCCTTTTTTGAAAAAATGTTGAAGTATGTCTGCGAGCATTCACAACGAGTAATTTAGATAACTCATGCCGCCTCATAGTTTAAAGTTTTGTGACAATAACCCATGTTGTTTCTCTCACAGTGACACAAACACAGTGACCAAATATTGTAGAATATAATATTGATGTTGTTCATGCTAACTTTTAAATCCCACAAAGCAATCATTTGTCATTTATAAAACATTCATCGTTTTCATCTGGCCTTAACGCCGGTGATTTTTTCAGGGAGGATTTTTGGAACCAACTCTAGTAACTTTGTTTTTTTTAAACAATTTTTGTGAGCTTAGCCTGCCCGCAGCCGAAATAAAAATAGAATACTACTAATAATAATAATAATTATAATAACAATAATTATAATAATAATAATAATAACAAATGTTTAAATTTTAAATCTGGCTTTGCCGAATTTCAAGAATCAAATTTTTTGTGTGCGTTTCTTTTTTTTTTAATTTTAAAACACGTGTACGTACAGGAAGGAGAGAGTGGAATAAAAAGAGATAAATCGCTTGCTATCCTGAGAAACTCAGCCTAATTATTCCGAGATACATTAACTCTGCTCTGCAGTTTCTACTCAGCTAGAATTTATCAGCAGAAATACATGGTATGTGTTGCATTCATATGTTCTCTTTAAATTTAACCATGGAAACTGATAATGTCCATGGAAACTTTGTACTTCGTTATCGAAATCCCTTTACTTTTTATATTATAATATTAACAATTTGTTGATTTTGAAACAACAAGTCTTGAATTTCTATTATTCATAACTTAATTTAGAATAAGTAAATTTAATTAGTAGTACTGGTTACCCTTTGAAGTCATGAAGACAAGCTAAAGTTTTGTGGTTGTAAACCTCGCTTATCGTTTTTTTAATCACCTGCACAGGATTTGGGTAAGAACGTTCCATCACGCTTTCAGTTCTTTGCTATAATTATACTACAATAGTTAGTTTTTCCTGTTAGTAAATCAGTCTTAGGGTGGATCGCTACGAAGTTAACAAAGTTTATCGGCAGTCATGGGCGGCGGAAGCTAAAAATTATTGGGGGGGGGGGGGGGGGGAAAAAGGGATATATAAAAAGGAGGTTTAT
>ERZ1740055.317-NODE-317-length-12014-cov-8.187056_pt1 | contig 12014 bp, 7 predicted proteins | sample MGYA00581747_ERZ1740055 | MGnify/ENA primary metagenome ERZ1740055 (study PRJEB43018, sample SAMN04849739) | marine metagenome | isolation source: floating plastic debris | place: Pacific Ocean | collected 2008-08-28 | study: EMG produced TPA metagenomics assembly...
TTGTGAATACAAAGAGAGCCAAATGGACGCCAACAATCCCAACAGAAGGGTCGCTTGACGTTTAATTTGAACGAGAAATTTAGTTTTTCACTGAAAAACAATGTTTTCTTTTGCGATGTTAGTCCAATCTCTGTATTAGTATGTTCTTAGTTTCCACTTCCCCCATAGGTGCGACTTTTTTCGAAAATAGTCTATTTCAGCGCTTACATCTCCAAAACTAAAAGCTTAATGCAAAATCTAATATAGAACTTCTTTAACAACTTTTTTACTCTACCCGAATCATTAAAAACCCATTTTGATGAGATAGGCACTTTAAAGAAAACAAATCGCCAAAAAAAAATTTGTTCGTTCCGTTGACAATAAACTCTAGGATTGAGACACAACGGGACTCAATTACCTGCTAATGTTAACCACGTTTGAAATTCCAAACTGTCTGAGGGCTTTGGAGGCTTTGATACCTAATGCCGAGTCGCGGTCGATTAGAGATAACGCTTTTGCGGCGGCATCAAGCACCGCTTTTGTTTTACCCTTGGCGAATTCTGCGTCAAACACTTCCATGTTGAGACTTTCTAGCCGTGATTGTGCATCCTTTAAGATATCCTAAAAGACGTACAAGAAATCATAAAAAATTATCAAAAGGGCTGCTTTGTCGATTAGGCTACAGGTTGTCGTAACTAAATACTTGTGTGACTTCAGTCTTGGCAAAAAATGGCCAGAAAAAAATAAGAAGATTTATTGCAACAACAGTTCAAGAACCAAGAAAATATGGAGATGAATATATATCTTAGTTGTAGATGGAAGCGATTTCGACCGGTCTGTTGAAATGCTCAATACATAACGTAAAGCTGTGTATACGCGGGACACTTTTGGGAGCTTATATACGATACAAAAGCCGGCTTGTTGCTAAACATCGCGGTGCTTATTTTCGGAGGAGGGATGAGGGAAGGGGGGTGGGGGGGTGGGGGGGGTTGGGAAAGTCTTATTATTTGCTTTTTTCGGTACGTATATAAAAACACATAAAGAGCCGCACATGATTGGTTATAATCGCTGATCTAGACTATCATAGCGCCACAATAAAAAAAATGAATGAGATCAATAGGTAACAGAACGTCTCACATACAAAATACGAAAACGCCTGTGCAAAAACTTATAATTTAGCATGAAGCTGCTATCTTGGGGTTTGAGCAGTTGTTGGCGACTTTCCAATTTACCTTGGCATCCAGCACGTTTCCCCTGGCAACTTTCCTGATGTGTTGACAGCCGTGGTTATGGGCCATACAGACTGGATCGTTACTCTTATAGCAGCATTTGTTCCATGAAGGGCACTGGACGCAACTGCCGAACACGTCGTGGGAGCAACAGCGGTTCCAATCTGGGCATCCAATACAAGCTGAGATAAAACGACAGTTGTTAATTAGTGTTGACACTTTGTGATCATCGCTCTAAGTAGTGTAACGAGCTGACGTTTGGGCGCCGAATTGCACTGACCATGGGCTATGGATGGGAACGTTAACTTCTTAAACTACTTACAGAAAGTTTCAGTCTTGAGTTTTCGAAATCATATGTTTTAGCTACCAGCCAACGCACCCCAACTATTTGACGAGTGTTAATCAGTTTTATAAAAGAATCAGGATATTACGTGCGTTTTGATTGGTCAACAAATGTGTTCATAGCGCTATGAAGTACGAAAATGACGTGAGCGATATGATTGGCTGTTTCTAAGTTGTGAGAGGTTAATAAAAGAAATACATACGCTCTTCGCATATCGCTTTTCTCTTTGTTAAGTCGAGAAAAAATAATTTTATAAAAAACAAAAAACATGTTCTCCGTGCCTTCATAGCATGGTGAAAACCTCGGCAAAGTTTGTAAGAATTTTCAAGCAGCTGGAAACTGCGTGTCCGTTTTTCACGGATCTGCTCTCAAACTCCGAAACTTTAGCCTTGGTATTTACCAGGCTATGTAAGCACCGAGAAAATGTTTCATTTCTCAAGTACAGTGTGAAAATTAAAGGATATAGTATAAATTGCATGGTTACCAATTATAAAGCTAGCCTGTGAAAATTATGTTATTGCATAGGAATATTCAAACATTAATAGCTGATGTAAAGCGCTGTTGGACTGTGGTTGTGTAAAAGAAGTCTTATTCTTATAATCTAATAGCATAGACGTTTCGAATAACAGCGACACCGCTGTCCACAAACACTTAGGCTTACTTTATCTCGTGGTATATTAAAAGGATGAAGCGCCCCAAACGTCTATAATTAGTGGTTGAAAGTAATTAACTAGTATGCATTTCAAGGTTCACGATTCAAGGTTTTATTACAATAAAATGAATAGAAATATTGCAATTTAGACTGACCTGCAGGTAGTTTAGCTAATCGCGACAGGCCAGTCTATTGAAACAGAGGCCATTATAGAGCAGTAAAGGATTCAAATTAAAAAATACAAGTGAATTTATACGAGATTGAACAAGAAAGAAGAGGTTGAGATCCAAAGATGCTTACTTACATTTATGTTTTTTCAAATGATTCTTTAAATGAAATATTATTCTATCAAATTTCAATGTAACTATTATCAAATTTCAAAATGTCAAATAGTACTCTTTTCATTTCTTTCTTAAAGCTATTTTTGCAACTTCTTTATTCTTTCGGGTACCTCATTCTACATTTTTGCTCCAGTACGTGAAAAAGTTGGACTCCTTATTATTTATGTACGTGTTTCTAGTATCTTTAGTCAAAACTCTTCGCACATATTGCTCAATTCCACGCTTCGGTTTGGCTGATCTTACATCGAGTTTATTTTCTTCCACACAGATTAGAGACGTTTTATCCATTACATTGTAGGAATAATACTAGCAAAATCGCACTCAAAAATTCAAACTCTTTCTTTATTATTTTATTATAAAAACTGGGGCGCGTGTAGTAATGAGGTTAAAAGTGTAAACAAAGGTTTTTCTAGATTGTACTTACCTTTAACACAACTATCTAGTTCACACGAGTTGTTGTATCGCTCCTGTGTCAGCCACGCCTCCCGCTCTCTCTTTTTCACCATAACCTTCTCCTGCCGCAGCTGGTCTCTCAACACCTCCTCATTTTTGGCCGCACGACGATAATACTCTTTGGCTTCATTTAGATTCACGTTTGCCTGGGTGACAAAATTTTCCGCCTCCATGGCAGCGTCATGAACCATATTTTCCACTTGCACAGTCACCTCACCGTAAATCCCAGGCAGGCATCCGTATACCTGTATGTAATAAATACTTATTTTGTGATCATTAATAATATAATTATGCTTCTCCTCTCCAAAATCGTCTTATTATCACAGATGAATATAATATCATCATATATGAAATTATTTCTTCACCGACAATAATGTTTTCCCCAATAAAAATAAAATGACAATTTATCTTGCTAACACAAATAATCACAATAAATATAATAATAATGATTATTATTATTAATAATTATAATTAATTATAATAATACATTATTATTATCATAATAATAATGTATCTTAAATGTCGACCCAGCGAGTCGGACCAAAACATTTTTAAGGCACTCTCTCCACATAAAAAGGTACAGAAACATACAAAGGCAGCCGCTAAACGGCTCTTTCATGATATCACCCAGATGATATAATTAAGCTGAGAGTGAGAAAAACATGGAGGTAGGTTTAGAAACACAATTCTCGATCGACATGCAAGCCTGCTATTCTAACACGGGTCCGTATGTAGTTGGCGACACGAGTAGACCATCCCGACGGAGGGAGAACTAATCCCAGATTGGAAACTACCTTTTTTAATGAGCTAAATTGTATTAATTTCTGAGATAAGATTTGAAAAAAATATATTTTTTTGCTTAGCTTAACGTGGAACAATGATTGAATGTCAAACACTTTGTGGCTGCGATTGCAGTCAATGAAACACTGAACATATCTTACCAATTCTTAATCACTTTAGCCTGGGTGTTCCTGTTTTAAGTTCCTAAATGAAACTTAAATGTTTCTGTGTTGAGGAAAACATACCTTGTAGGTGGAGTTGGTGGAAGATCCAAGGACGTCATGGGAGGAGAGAAGGAGTCCACTCGGAGGCATGTTGAACAAACTGCCATAGACAAGAAAACCGGTTCCAGAATTGGAGATCTCGACATTTGTCTGCGAACCTAGCCCTAACAACCTCGCAAAGCTTACAAGTTTGTATTCCGTTTCGTTTGGTCCAATCTCGATTAATAAGTTTGGTCCTGATTTAGCATCCAGCTGGCTATCTTGTAGGGTGATTAGCCCCCTTTCCAGCACAATTGGTGATTTTAACTTCTTTGAAATAATATAAAGTTGATTTGTGCCGTTGTTAGAGAAAGGTTTTATACTGCAATCCCAACTCTGGCCAAAAGCCTGCAGGCTCCCATCGAATGTGAAGTTATCGACAACATACAATCCCGGAGCATAACGAGCAACTAAGTCGTCAGAAAATCGAGTTGATGAAAGCAATTTTGGAATAGAAGCGTTCTGAATGTCAAAAGCTTTGATGAGTTCTTGCAGCGAAATGTTAGAAAATTTTGCTTTCATGTGGCTATATTCAGGTGTCCGCGGGACGTATTCAATAGTCGAGGTCGTAGATAGCTTGTGGCGACTGCTTACCGCTCCAAGAGTGATTCTTGCAGACATGTTGATGTTCGTCAAAGGCAGGGAATTTAAAAGGGGAATGTGGAACTGGAGATCGTTCAGCGATAAAACACCTCCACCAAAATAACGTATAAGTGAATCATTGCTCTTCATGTTCAAGTTGACACCAGTTTCTCTAAATTCTACAGCACCGTAAAACGCAACATTTTCTTTATCAAAGCTCATGCGACTTTTTACTGACATACTGCTGTTCATGCCAATATCAAACTTCAAGACATTGTTGCTGAGAACAAGACCATCTCCTAACATATAATTCTTCATAACATTTCCGACAAGAGACGTGCCACTCTGTTTTATCAAACCCTGTAAACGATAGAGTCGTTCTAACTCTAACAGACGTTGAGCCGAGTTGCAAATTTTGTTCCCGGAGCAGTTTGAAGGAAATTTAAAAAGGCTGACCAATGACAGTCCCTTCTCAAAAGACAGTCGTTCAAGTGTTGGATTGTCAAACAAAGAAACCGTTTTCTCAGTTGACAAGATAAGGGAGGTGTTAAAACTATTGGACAGGAAACTGAGCTTACTGGTTTCAAAGCCTGTTAGCGCATTCACCATGTAATCCACTGAAATATCAGAAAATGTAAATCCGACAGCAGTTTTCATTTTCCCTTCGTCCTCGTAAACAACGGCTTCTGCATCAATGTATTTGTTTACCTTTTAAATCAAAGAAAAGAAGATATTAAGTTTTAAATAGCAAAATTGAGATCAGTGCATGATTTAGCTTTAGCGTACGTCAGGAATCCAGTCAGTTTGGGTTAAATGAATGTGGACTATTAAATAATGATTCTGAAATCATATATAAGAAGTCAAGAACCCAATCAAACGAATCCTGACCCAGTAAAAGGATACTAGAATAAGTGTGAAAGGAGTCCATGATCCGATTGGGTGAATTTAAAAAACAGTTCAAGGAATCCTAATTTAGTCGAAGGATTCCTTTATCGATTTGTGAATCCGGGATCAATCTTCGCATCGTAGGTAGCAGGATGTGAATCTGATCGATCATACCTAATTAGTTTTGTACTTAAAAGTAAGACTAAACGTAAAGCATTAAAAAGAGAGACATTGGCAAAAAACTATGATCAAAGAAAGCGCTAATAGGAAAAGATTATTAGTATGTAGTTTAAACTAAAATTGCATAGGATAGTATGTAACCAATTACATCCCTTTCCGAGCCCAGTGGCTTATTTGAGCTGGTTCTGGTGTTAAGCGAATGAGGGTCTTCGACTCCCCTGTACAGGACACTAATCCATCGCAGGTTAGCTGTCAGCAGACACTGACACTCATTTACCTACCCTGGAAGGATGGAAAGCTGAGTTAGCTTAGGTGGAAAAGAACTCGCACAAATATTCGCCAGAGCAAAGGAAGGAAGCGGCGACCTTGTGGCTTAGAAGACAGAGATCTTACCAAGTGCGCCAACCAAGCCCAAGGCAATTATATAGCTACTGGAAACCATAACATCGTTCGAAATTTGCACAAATATATTGAACTAACTAGAAGTAATGATTCATCTACCACTTTGGGTTTAGAGAATGGGAAATGGTTAGAGAACAATTTTCTTCCTTTTGGGAATAAAACATTTAAACCTAAAATATTCTCAAAGAAAACTAATTATTACCCGAGGGAATTTTCCTTGACCAGTTATATGGATGTACTTGTTTTTCTGCTCTTGGGTCATTGCCGACCTTATTAAAGGCTTACTAAAAACGAAATCTTGCATTTTACTGTTTTCAATTAGGGCGCGGCTTTCCTCGTCGGGAATGAAGGACAGTCCATATTGTGCAGCCAAACTACGAATCGAAAGTCCTGAGGCACGTCCAGAAACAAACATAATTCCAATATCTTCATCCGTTGACAGTGTCAACTTGACATCTGATCCTCCAAACTGGGCGAGAATTGTCGCATCGAACATCCATGTGTCAAAGGCATCACCAACGTGGTGGCGAAACATAACATGCGCACTCTTCGTATTGAGCAACGTGGGAATGATGGGAAACGATTTTGTCACATCTGCAGATACTGTGAAGGCTTCCTGGTTGATATCATAGCTAAAATGGTTGACATTAAGAGTTTTTAAATTTGGAAAACCACTTGGTACTCCCTTAATTTTAGAGGTTGGTGACAGAGCTTGAAGGGTTTGGGCAATGCTGACATTTTCATGTTTTGCAGTTATGAATTTCACTTTAGGTAATGCAATAATCATAGCAACTTTAACTGGTTTGTTGTTCTTTGATCCCAAGTGAATGGGTAATAGAAGAGTAAGACCTTTAGACACGTGCGAACCGAGCTCATCTGATAAAATCCCTCCACCAAAAGATTTTAGAGGTATTTTATCGATGCTTCCAGTTGACGCAACAAATCCAAAATTGGTAGGTGAAGTGCGGAAGATGTGTGTTTTTGCGATCAAGTGGTTGATAAACGGGATTTTAAACATGTCATCGCTGATAAGTTGAAGTAAAACTCTTGATGGAAGTTCTTTTTCAAATTCAAGCAAGATCGAGAAAACATCTTTCTTTTTCGGGCTCCTTCTGATGAACACTTTGCAATCCGAAGCTTTAATACCTTGCAAGTTTGGCTCTCCTGACATCATAAACACGTAATCACCTTTGCCTTTAAACACTGAATACATCTCCACATTCTGAACATTTAGCTTTTTCAGCAAATCAAGACTAATTCCTGCGTGTTTGACACTGTCTTTCTCAGCAATGTCCATGGAGAGGTCAAGAAGATTTAGCTTGCTTGTGCTAGCTATCATTGTATGGTGGTTTCCAACTTTAGATTCCTCAATCCTTACTCTAGCACTCATGTTACCGTGGTTCCATTTTCCTGTGGTAAGATAGCAAATAAACAATTAAAGGTTGAAATGAACTATTGCAGAAAACCGATCACACGAAAAAAGTGACTCTCGTTCTTTAATTTAAAAAGAAATTCACGCTTTATGTCGTGTGTGAAATAAATAATTTATTAATAAACAAAAACGATAAGATGTAAACAAGCAAGGGAAAATCGAGCAAGGTTCAAGAAATGAAAAACAAAAAGATAAATGGATAAATAAACTAACCAATCAATGAATAGGAAGAAAGGTGGGAAATTAGGAATATAAAGATTATAATTTTGTTAAATAACGAAATTGGAAAGATAACAGAAGGTAAAGATCAATAGAAGAAGGAAGGAAAAGAAAAGAAGAAATAAGTAAAGAACATATAAAACCTATTAACTTATATAAACAAAAGAGAATAACTGAGAAATAAATAAATTATACTTATAAAAGAAATTAGTATATACCACACAAGTGAATAACACTTTTCACGCACGTTGATTGGTTAGCTCGGAGGTGATTAGCCAAATAATATTCACCTCCGAGCAGCAGAAGAAAAACAAAATGGCTTCCCGTTTCGCTTCGGTTTCAAAATGTCACAAATAAAGTTACTCTTTGATCCGCTAGTTATTCATCTTGTGTGGTATATACTAAAAACCAATTATTCACCTTAGTATCAGTGAAAGTGGTGGTATTTACTTCCACTTCGGTGAATAACTGTTAAATATCGAAGGTCTTTTAGCTGTTCTAAGACAATAAAAATACCTTGAGCATGGAACTCCCAGCGGCCCTTTTTGCGTCTTTTGTCTTTGTATCTGAAGGTCATTGAAACATCCTCCAGTTTCATGCTGTCTCCCAACAAACCTACAGGCTGGTCCAGTTCAGAAGTCAATACTGTGGTGTGACCTGCTGCCTTCACATCAAACCGATCGGTAGTCAAATTTTCTAATCTTGGAAACCCGTCAGGCATTGTGGGTAGCTTACCATAAGGGATAATTTTCTTTAACAACGCATCCGCTGACAAACGTTCATCTAACAACAAAAACAGCATTCAAGTATGGTTTGCAAACATAAAAAACAGTGAGAAAGTAAATATAGAAACAAGAGTTGAAAAAACTCAGCCTTAACTCCATGAAAAATAACAAGCCGCCCTATTCCAACATATTGTTAAAGCAATGTTTTAGGGAATTAGCGTACTCTAAAAGCTCGTACTTTCTTTGCTACATTCTGAGATAGGGCAAACTAATACAAGAATCAATGTAAAAGTAAGTTTTACTTATAAAGGAATATTTTTTGGTCCTCAGTACATAATGTAAACCGGCGGTTCTTTTCCACGCAAACTTCATTGAGGAATAGCTTAGCTCCAGCAATCTTTGGCGATTCCCATTTATCTTGCCCAAGAAGAATGTCCAAGGAAGTCTGGCCACGAGACGTCCGATCCAACGGTGATCCGAAAGATTCTGAAAAAACTACAGGCTATAGCGAAGCACGCTTATTGTGAGTCCTTGTGCGGCTTTAGGGCTAAAAGATCCGCAATTGACATGGTCATCACTCTCAGACAGGTGCAAGAGAAGAGTTGAGAACAAAAGCAGCCTTTATTTGTTACCTTTATAGATCTGCCTAAAGCCTTCGACTTGGACAGTAGGAGAGTTCCTTCGCACTCCTGGGGGATATTAGATGCAGGAGGAAGTGCAGGAGACAGTGTATTTAAAGTGTCATCCACAGACCTGTTCCTCATCCAAAGTAGCATCAAGCAGGGTTGTCTCTTAGCCCAAACTCTTTTTGGAATATTTTCGAATTTCGTACGCTTTCAGAAATTGATCCTAAGAAGCAGTATAACACGAAGTCCGACGGCAGACTGTACCACCTCATTCGTCTTAGAAGATCAAGGAAGACGAAAAATCTACTTTGTAGACAATGCTGCCTTCGCATATCACACTCAGTCTGGCATCCAGATGCTGGGCAATGCCCGATGTTCCACCTAACTATCATTCTAGTAAGGACGGAGATCATCGTCTATGACGTCATTCAAGCTCCCAACATCAGTATTAACAAACACGCACTACAAGTGGTAGATCTGTTCACCTACCTGGGATAACAGTCTCCAACAACCTGTCCCTCAATAAAAAAGTTAAAATAACTTGAAAAGAAAGCCGCCTCTGCCTTAGCCAAGCTGTCAAAAGAGCAAAATCACCATAGCAACCAAGATGGCCGTGTGTAGACTGCATATCTCTGGCAGTAAAAGTTGGACAACCTGTAAGGGCTAACAGCACCGCCTCAACCGTTTGCACAGGCGGTGACCCTGCCGGATCTTTTGCATCCCCTGGAAAGATCGTGTACCAAAGAAGGATTTCCTGAGCAAGGCTGACATGTCAGCATGTATGCCTTCTTCTTGTAGAAGTGACTACATTAGCTTGGCCACAACCACCAAATGCATGACGACCGTATTCCTGAAGATGTGATGTACAGAGAGCTCGAAACTGGATCCCGACCCTACATTGCGATATCGGGACGTCTGCAAACGTGACTTGATGACGGCTGCATACCGCTGTTCCAGGCGACTGTACATTCGCAGAAGCATTACTGCGGCAAACGAAAAGAGAGCCAGAAGGTATTTAGAGAGAAAAAAAGCCTCAACGACCAACACTCGACCGTAGCACACTGACTTTTGTGTAACAGCTGTGCTAAGGACTGCCACTCGAGGACTAGCTTGTTCAGCCGTTGTCGACGCTGCTCCATGCACACCCAACTGAGACCCCAACCGGGCACATCTATTGGTCAACCCAGACAGGCAGAGCCGTCAACATCATCCGTTACTAACACTGATTTGTTGGTAAAACATACTGCTTCAAACAAAGTTTTTTGGAAAAACTTAACAGATGCTTTTTTACTTAAAATGAATAACGCTAAAATCCAATGTTTTGCAGTCTGCATGCATGTGACGTCGAATTTGATGTACTTAGATGTTTTTTACTTATGGAAATATGAAATTCAGTTTGAGCAGATTTCGAACAGATAGCTATTCCCTTTGTGGTGGTCTTTTTTCATAATTTCATTGGTCCGCCCAGATGCCGTCGCAAACCGTCTGAGAAAATCACACGTCAGAAATGACTAGACCTCTACATATTTCATGTACGTGTTTGCTACGTTTTGGCGCGAGATTATCCCGCCCTTCGTTTGGATTGCATGCAATTAATGTAAATACTCAGATGTTTTTACGCTACCTCAGTAGCTGCCTGTATAACGTCTTAATTTATTTTTACTTTCGATATTTAAAGGTTCAAAAGAACATTTTAGCAGTTAATTTTTGATCCCGTAATAACTTTTCCATGAATTTTTGATAGGTTTTACGGGTGATCTCTTGTGTTCACATTTCTAATGGTTTGAAACTTTTTTAGTATGTGCTTTTCTAACATGTTGAGTGGTTTGTTTAAAAACATTAGCGTCCTGATAATATTCTTATTCGATGGATGCATCAGAGCAAGACTGATGTTGGTCTCAATACTTCTAAACTAATACAATATTAAATCTGTATTTTTCACATTAAAACACAACTGAAAGTTAAGTACTAGCTGTTATGTCAAACATTTTCCCCTTGAGAAAATTATTTTTGTACTCAGATTAGAGAACTTAGTTGCAACCGAAAGTTGCATGTTGACTGAAGATATTTTTTCATGCATTCAGGAGCACAATGTATTCCTTCAAAAAACTCAGAAATTTTTGCATGACTTCCAAAAGATATAGGGTCACAGAATTCGAACTATTTATTTCGGTTTTGTTGTAATCATCATACTAATAAGTACTGAAAACTTGTCACTTTGCGCTTTGTTACGACTGAGAGCCACCAACTATTATTTACCCTAAAATCTCCAAATAGTAGTCGCTAATGGCATGATTTCCTTTTAGATCTCGGTCGCATTGTACAATTACAAACGTCTAGTTAAAATTTTCACTTTTCCCCCTCGAATTTTCCAATTCCTGGCTACGACTATCGAGATATGTTTAAGGTACCTGATAAGACTGAAAACGCACAAACAAATCGGGAAGTATTGGAGAGATTACAAAACCTCCAAGTTTTCTAACTTTACTTTCGAAAGTAGCTTATTGAACCTATACATGATCAAATCACACTTTTTTGAAATTTCATGAAGCATAGCCATAAAGTAAACTGCAGAACGGGAGCTAGTGAAAGCTGTTTAGACCGTATTCCGTTTCTGATAACATTCAATCTCTATGAATATCATACATTGCCAGTAACTCAGAGTAATCTGGTTAGTTTAACCTATACTTGTGATATTTCTTTGAGGTCGAGGTCTTAATAAACTTGAGATCCGTATGTAGGTTTGTACTAGCCGTCTTAATCCGCTCCAAAGGATTGCCTTGTATTAAAAGTATTTAAGGTGAATAAAATATAATTTTAATCTGATTTCAATCGGTTAAACTCAAGTTTTAAAATTAAAACCTTTGTTACTCTACACCAGAGGCAAATTGAATCATGCCAGTTCACAAGGTTCATATTGAAT
>ERZ1740055.318-NODE-318-length-12013-cov-17.842699_pt1 | contig 12013 bp, 8 predicted proteins | sample MGYA00581747_ERZ1740055 | MGnify/ENA primary metagenome ERZ1740055 (study PRJEB43018, sample SAMN04849739) | marine metagenome | isolation source: floating plastic debris | place: Pacific Ocean | collected 2008-08-28 | study: EMG produced TPA metagenomics assembly...
TTGTTTTTCCTTTGTTTTTCGTCTAGTTTTTTTTTTATTTTCGAAACACTCATATTTATGTAATAAAAAGAAAATTACATACTGGTTTGTACATATAAAGTTTATCTTCTCGCACCACCGTGTAATATCCTCTATGTAATATGTGGTGTGAAACAAGTTTTACTCATAATTATACTAATTAATTTATACAATACCTGTATCTACACCTGTAATTGTACCTATAACTTATCAAAACCTATATCTATATACTTAATTGTATGTACCAATATCCTTACACGTACTCCAATAACTATAACTTAGCGTATCGCTTTACCAACATCTACACTTGTTCTTGTACCGCTACCAAAAGTACTTAGAAGTTCAAGTTCAAGTTCAATTTATTTGCCATATACAAATATTATAAGTGTTAAATACAATATTAACATGAGTGCACATGGCGAGGAAGCTCATAAAGAAACCACTGGGCTTATAAACTTTGAGCTTCCTCAATCTAGATACTAAAATATACAAGTTACAGGAACGAGTGAGGGACTGATCATATAAAACAAATACAAATTATATTATATACAACAATAATTGTTTGATAAATAATGGATATATATACAGAACAATGTAGAAAATCAGTAATTCTGAAGCATTAATTATATATTATATAAAAAGAACAATACAAAAGTACAGGCATGATACAATACGATACAAATTATGACTCGTAGTTAGCATAGTTTTCAAAAAGAACTTTTTTTAACATTTTACTAAATAATCCAACATTCTCACTTCTTAATCTATACCTACACTTGTACCCAAATTTACACCTTTACCGGTATCCTACACCAAAATCTAAACCTATAATCATAATTATAATTATACCTAAACTTTTTTTTTATATATCTAAACTTATCTTCATAAACTTACACCTGTACCTCAAACCAAACTACCCCTAAACCTATACCTACACTTATACCTATAACTACAGCAGGTTCTTTGTTTACGATATCCTCTCTACCTACGGCGTTAAGTAATTACCTCACCATCTCTCATAAATTTATTAACAAAGTCTTGTTCCATCATTCCAACTTACGGCGTTTATAACAAATTTCGCGCGGGATTTAGGCGTTATAAGAGGACGACAACTTTGTCTACATCTACCGGTTGTATGCTATATTGTTTTCTATAGAAGGTTACTGTAAGTGTATCTCTTCCCCCTTTGCGGCAACGCCCAGTGTGCAAACTAACCAACCAAAGGAGTGAAGACTAGAAATTGTCTTTTTTTTGTTTTTACCGTACAGCGTTTTGTGTTCTAGCTAAACCTCTGCCTGTACCTACAGCGATGGCTTTATCTGCACCTTAACACGAATACCTAAGCCTGTATCTGAAGTTTTACTTTTAACCTTTACTAACTATTCGTTTACCAGTATTAACACTCTACTGTCAGTCTAAACGTATTTCTCTTACCACTAAATTCTGTGAATATGTTAACTTGTATATCAGCCGAGTTACAAGTTTTAAAGTCTTACACTAACCTGTTGTTTGGAGGGAAAATAAACAAAGACCAATCCTGTCTTCTGAATGATATGTTTCTCTAAAATGGTTAATTCTAATGGTTAAATATTATTTCAGTTCGTTAATGTCATGCTATGTCAAAATAGAAAATGAATGGCATAAAAACAGAGACTTAAGTTTTTCGACAACTGCTGCTTGTAAATACTCAATAACATTGAGCATTTTATTGAAGTAATATTTCCAAGAAGATACCCTGGGGACCTAAGCTAAAGGTCTGAGAGGGATTGGGAAGGAAAATGACAGAATAGAATTCTTGTCAAAGGATGTGCTGACTTCTTTTTCTTGAAATTATAATTTGAACGAACTAATATAAGAAAAAGCATCGTGATATGAATTCAAAAAAGTGTGGCAAACGGCTTGTATGACCAGCGGTCTCTCTTATAGTTCTCTTGAATTTCTTATGGACTTTTAGTAGCTTCGATGAAAAAGCAAAGCATTATGGTGGCAACGATTTAAGATGTTTCGACTAAACCTTGGTGTTTCTAATTACTAATTTTAAATACTTAGTATCCAATTGAGGCCAAAATCAGTTTTCTGTCAAGGATGCATGCTTCCAGCGGGGACGATGTAAATTTTCAATCATGCATTTACAGCACTACCAAAACATTAACCCTTACCAGTTCATTTCCAGAACTTTCCTGATGTATTTGTCGAGTGGGTAACTGCTGCAAGATGGAGCTTTCTTTCTTTTCCAAGGATACATTCTCATTGCTCTTGTGCGACTTCGTTGATAGCAAATGCCCAAGAAAAAGAAACTGCTGATTGCTTCCTGAATTGTTTGCTTTACCATTTAAAATCTTGTTTTCCTTCGAATAGAATTTTCGTTGAACTGTAGTTTTGTTTAACTCACATTTCCGATTCGCTACATTCTTATCTAAGGATTTTTCTGTTTGTGTTGTTGGGGTTGATGTGAAAGTATCATTGTCATCCGGCTCATATGCTGGGTTGTATTTGGTTTCTACTCGTAAACTTCCCCAGTCTGGAACCACATTGGAAGAGCTGGAAATACATTTTTCATTCTGTCGTTCAGGTTTGCTCGCCCTTCTTGTTCTTCGCACAATTGAAATGTTGGTTTGTCTCATTTTCTTAAGTTCGGGCATCGTAAGTGGATAATCAATGCTTTGCTTACGGGTCACATAATCTTCATCTATCATCTTTTTTTCTTGACCGTAAAAAGATTTGGATTTTATCTGAAATGGGCCATTAAGAGCCTTTCTAACACCATGACCGCAATACTCAATTGGCTGGCAATATTCATTACCAGGACATCTTCTGGAGTCTCCAGTCTCAATAAGATTTGCTAAACCAGAGCAGCAGTTTTCACATGCAGTATTTTCCAAAGTCTTGTCATGTATTATCTCCGGTGATTGTGATGTTTCTTTTTTCTCACTTTTTCGTGGCTGCAAAATCAAAGATGCCATTGCACACTTCAATAAAAGTTGACTGATTAATTTCACACATGGGAGTTTAAAAAAAAGATCTAATTTTAATCTTGTTTGACATCTAAGACATGATTCAAAATGCATGTTCATTTTATAAGTTGATTGAATTCTTATAGCCATGGAACAAGTTTGTAATCTAAAGCTATGAAAGAATGAATTAGGAAACATTATTGCTATTGTTAGAAATATATTTTACTATCGTTATAAAATCATATCCATTTATTTAAAAAAGAAAAAATTACAAATGATATAGTACTAATGTTCTTAAAACGTGTCCAAACTGTAACATACCCCAGAGCATGTGAATCCTTCCACTAAGATAGCCACCAGAAGGTTGAACAATACATAATAACCGATTGTCATTAATGCAATGAAGTAAAGCGCTGACCACATTCCCACTGTTCGTATTCCGTTGTACATTATATGATTCCAGTTTTCTTGTGTCAGAATCTAGGAGAATACGTAGAAAGTAAATAAAGAGATGCAGAAATAGTCACTTCCTAGATTTGTTGATAGATAAATGGATGGATAGAATGATTATCCAATTGATTGATTGGTTGATTGTATGATTAATCGATAACTGAACGGATTGACTATCCGAATGCTTGCTTGATTGCTCGACTGAAGGCGTAATGGATTGCTTTATTAAAATCTAAAGAACTAAAAGTAACTATGAAGGAAATCACATTAAGCCAGTTAATGTTTTTATCTAGATTCCTTTGTTTTACATCTGATTTCAGTCATATTCACAAAAAACATCTAGTTTTATTAAAAGAGAAGCAACGCTTTCTCCTGACAAAATCGATCGTTTCCAGAAAATTATAAATCAAGCTTAGAATCACCTGAAAAACTGTGATCATGGCCCAGAGAAAATTGTCAAAATTACTTCTGGCATTGACAGTATATCCTTCCTCGTCGGGAAAAACAAACTTCCCTCCAAAGAGATTCATTCCTAGAATTGCGAAAGCAAACATGAAGAGAAAAAGAAGCGCGAAGAACGTTATGACGCTACCCATGGTGCGAACCATTACTAACAGCTGATAACGGACCGGCCCCACAAGCTTGAAGATTCTCAACAACCTGATGCTTCGGAATATTGATAAACTGATACCGCTTCCATCCTTTAGAAAAATATCCATGACACTGTGGACAGAAAGATAATAATTAATGACAGCAGTAATAATTTTTCAGTATCAGTAAAAAAGGAACCTCTGTTGTTCAACGTACTGTAAGCTAGTTTTGCCTTGACACTGTGGAAAAATTGTTATATAAGAGATTAAGGCGTGGCGCGACGGTCAGACATGTCCGACTTGGCTCCGTACTCTCAAAAGCGTTTCTAGGTTTACTATCGATCTACTGCCAGTGAAACCAGGGACACTTTACAGACTACAGTAATTGGCATCTGCTGTTGTGGCAACCCTGCCTGACTATCTTTTTTTTTGTATGTACATGTATATTTCATCGTTTGGTTCCTTTTGTATATATTATGTATTCGTGTATTTATTATCAGGCGAAGCTAACAAAATAAAATAATGTAAGTGTAGCGCATGTCGGATGTAGCACAAATAAAAATACTTACCCAGTTAGGAGCAAGCGTATACGTAATTTAGTCAATTCAAGGTTGAAAAGGCATAAGTTGTTTTTAGGGTAATGATCATTTTATACCTTTGGTTAACGAAATTACACGTTATATTCATCGGTATGTTCTTACCGTAATAATAATAACTAAGTTACTAATTAGCCTTAAAAGAGCACTTTTTTGAGGAAAGAAAACCGAAGCACCCGAAGAAAAACCCTCGAAGTCAGATGGAGATCTGCCAAATCTCGGCCAACGTGCCCAAAAGTTATCCATAAAAAATGTTAAACCATATTGATTTGTTCACAGAAACCGTCCGGTCAAATACGCGTTATCACAAAACGTTACTTGATTTTCACTTCGCGCAATGGTTGAGCCAAAATTGCATAAGTGCTGCATGAAGTACATTTGTGCTGATATCTACTTGCTTCTCCCGAATATCCTGCCAAAAATGTCATAAGAAATGGGACTGGGCCTATACCTGTTTCAACCCAACGACCTGCGCCATGAGATCTGGTTAGTTAAATGACAAAAACGTCAAAAACATACCTCACAAGAACAATAAATCCATCAAAAACATTTTGACTTTGACTCAGATACAGAGTTAGACCAGCACCGAACAGTTTTAAAACCATCTCCAAGGTGAAAATAAGGACAAAGATGACGTTTGTTACATCCAGGGCTTTAGTAAGTTTTTCCGGCTGGTTTAGAATAAAATTAAAAAACGAATTTAGTTATCAATAAAAATCAAATGACTTCATTAGTTAAGCGCCAGCTAAATACCTTCAAAAACATTTAGATTAACTTCAAAAGGCTACAGATTTTACGAGACTGTGGAACATGTGTTACTTCATGAGTACTCTTAATTACCTTTAGCATACGGAAAGCAACTTATGATAAGAAGTAATTGGATCAAAGAAAAACGGAATCAATCTAAGGAATCTGATCAAGTGATCCGAAATCTAGTCAAGGGAACTCAGAATTTAATCAAGGGAATCAAAATTCTAGTCAAAGGAATCCGGTATCTCGTCAAGGAAATCCGGATTCTAGTCAAGGAAATACAGAATCTAGTCAAGGGAATCAGGAATCTAATTAAGGGAATCTGGAATCTAGTTAAGGGAATCAGGAATCTAATCAAGGGAATCCGGAATCTAGTTAAGGGAATCAAGAATCTAATCAAGGAAATTAGGATTCTAATCAAGTAAAAATTAGGAATCTAGTCAAGGGATAACGGAAGTCTTTCAAGGATAGTCCTTATTCAACAAAAGTTAAATCCGGAACCCAGTTAAGTTGAAATCGGAATCTTGAAAAGATTAGCATAAAATGTTGTCAATCGATTCAGAGAAACCGAAACCCAATCAAAGGGAATACAGAATCCATTCAAGTTTAATTTAGATTCCCGTATGGAAAATCCAAGGCTTTTGTAAGTTTTTCTGTCTTGTCAGTAGTTATCAGAACCTAAGGCGTTAATTAGACTGTGATAAATTAAACACGACCGGTATTTCAGAACACGAGTGAAATGTAGAAAACACGAGCTGCCAGTAGTGAAAAACAAAAAACACGCTTTTTCTATATTTTATATACTTATACTTGTTTTATATACCGATCCGAGTCCGCGTAGGGTCCAATCTATGTTATAAAAGAAAATAAAAATAAAAATCGGTAAATAAAATAAATAACTTCATCGTCAGTTAAGCTCCTATTAAATACCTACAAAAACCATTAGATTCTCTTTGAGAGTCTACAAATTTTACAAAACTGGGGAACATGTGTTACCTCGTGAAGACTCTTAACTACTCCAGAGTTCGCAAATATTTAGTTCAATAACTTGATAGATCTCAGAATAGTACAACTCTCTATCCGGCGCTAAGTACAGGGTACGCGTATCACGCATTTACGAAACTTTGATACTGCGTCATTAGAATCTTATAAAGCGGGCATATCACTTTTATTGTCGTAAAAAGATAGCACTCACCTGCTGATAATGCTCTAAGCTCATACAAGCCATATTTGTGAAAATTATAACCATTATGAAATTTATGAAAATCTTGCTCTCCGTTACTCGACGACAACAGTTGCGTAACTTTTGACATAAGTCTATTTCTTCGGCAATATTGTAAAAATCGCTTTGATGCAGATCAAATACACTGTCAGAATAACCTTCGCTATCCTGTCTTGTACGCTCATGAGAAATGTTAACTTCATTAGTGGTTTTGCTTGGATCACTATCAATAAAGGGTAGTTGCTTTTCGTCTTGTGGTAAAGCAGTTTTATCAGGTTGCATTTTTTCTTTCTTAACAAGAAACAGCGCTTCTTTTAATGCTGACACGTCTAACTTCATTTCTTGTGTTTTCTTTTCCGGCATCTGAGTTGATTTTGCAGAATTGCAATGCGTTTGATTTTGGAGGTTTGATTTCTGTTGCGCAGAATTATTGCAAATATTTGGTAATTTAGAATCGTTCACGTAGTATAGATTTGAAGTATTTTGAGTTTTGGAAGTTGTTTGGTCACTTGTGCTATCATATGACTGTTGCTTTTTTTCATAAGGTTTTGAATTTTGTTGCGATACTAAGCCAGAACTGAAACTGAGTTCTTGGGTCTCGGGTGAGTTGGAAGCAATATTTCCTCTCAAGTTGTCACTCAAAAACTGATTTTTCTCGTATCGGTTTGAGTTTTGTCGTGAGATAACATGAGAACTGAAACAAAGATCCGGGGTGGTTAGTAAGTTTGACGTAGTATTGCCATTCATGAAACCGTCCAAGTGTTGATTTTTCTCCAGTTGTTCTGAGTTTTGCCGAGACATTCTCCCAGAGCTGCAACAATTCTGTTCATAGACATGGCTACTAGAAAAGCTATGCGTTTGATGTTGTTCACGCAACGAGGATTTCCTTGTTACTCCTTCACTTTCGTGATTCTTTAACTCACATTCTTGATAACATTGAGGGTAGGTCATTTTAATGGCCGATTCTGATGACGTAAATAGAGATCCACTAGAACAAATGCTACTAGCCGAACTAGATCTTGATCTTTTTGGTGGCGGAAGGACCATCAACGAGACACTTGTTTTGGCCTCTGTCACAAACGGTTTTGGAGAAGAAGGATCAAGATTTGTAGATAGAGAAGACGCAGCCTCTGCGTGAATTGAAACGCTGTGCGGACAGATTCCCGTCCTTGTCTCGGTGTTAGCCATTTCTTGAAGTGCTGACGGCCGTAACAAGTGCGGAGAAGTACCAATTACTTGCATGAGCTCGTTGTTGTCATTAGAGGCTTCAATGTTTATTCCAGGAATTGACCGGTGTTCAGAGGTTAACACGTTTTCCTCATGTACACGATTACTGCTCATTTCCGGAGTGACAGGTGCAAAACAATTGTAGAGATGATGATGCAAGTAATGATGGTAAATATGATGATGGTGATGATGAATGTGCTTATCAACAGTTTGGCTCGCACGGAAGCAATTTCGCAGTGATTTCCATAGTAAGCTCAGGCCACGGTACTCCTTACCCTCCAGTCTTTGCCCTTTTTTCCGTCGTCTGTTTTTCTCCATCATTTCCATTTCGCGTTGTTTCGTCTCCTGGAACTGCATCGTAATGACCACAAGACAAAGATTCACAAGAAAAAATGAACCGCTCTAGGAAGAGAAAGATAATATATGAATTTTTACTATAGCTAGGAGTAAAAATTTTTTGCAGAAGTCGTTCTTATATAGATTTGACTACAGGTTAAACAAGCTAAATATATTGAAAGAATAATCGTTATTTTTTGTATGTATAAGCATTCGTATACTGCAATAACAATAATAATAATAATAATAAAATAAATAAAATAATTATAGTAGTAAATGTAATAATAATATTAAAAACTACTACCAGTACTATTTTACTAGTTCTACCAACACTACTATTACTAGACTTGAATGGGAAAATGACAGTTAGAGCCAAAAAAATGCAAATGAAAAATAAAGCCATATATACATATATCTCTATTTCTTTTCGTTGATATTGTTTATGTTAACTGTACAATTCATTGACTTTGTAAGCGTGATAGCCAGTCTCTATGTTTCGCGTATTACAAGGAATAAATATAGGTTGGAAAATTTACTTCAGGTGGCCGTGCTTGTATATGCTAATCCAGTTATTCTATTGAGTCTAGGCGAATAAAACTTAGCCTGCGTTGCAGACACTCTATATCTCCAGTATAGTCAGTCTGCGTATCAGTGCACAATATGCCGTTTGAGTCGCAAGGATATATGTATTCGCTTTTCATTGGCTCTTATTATATTCGTTTCATACATGCTTCGTGATTGGTCCAGCGGCACGTGTCACGTGCATGCTGATTTCAAAATAGATTTTCTTCAGTCGCTTGTGTAGTTAAATATTTTTGAATCAAATTTGCATTTGAATGGAGTTATATTATGTTCGATTGGCCAGTTGAATGATTCACTGCGAAAAATACTTCTCCACGTGCATGGTTGTCGAAAGCAGACGCTCCGGCGAACCATAAGCAACTATATAAAACTTTGCCATTCATAACCTGCTGCATAATCTCCGGGTCCTCTTCGTCAGTAATGGCAATCGATGGCACTCCGATATTGTTAAAAAAATTAACTTGATCTTCCATCAGAGAGCGAAGAGGTGAAATCACTAGCATCACACTGGAACCACGGGGCTTGTTCAGCAGAGCATCTGAAGCAATCGGAAGACACTGGAAAATCAAAGATTTCCCGAAACCGGTCGGTAAATTTACGAATACATTCCGTCTTCCTATTCGGGAAGCAAGCGTTCGATCTCAATTTGTTCTTTCACGGCTGTGAAAACCCTTTGCCAACATTCTTCAGCGAACTTCGAAATGCTGACTAAGCTGAATTAGCGGAAACGACATGTCAAAACTATACAAGCTATTGTGTGAGAATTTGACCAATCATGAAGCGTGTATGAAAGCATGTTTGAAATGAGCCAATGAAAAGTGAATACATATATCCTTGCGACTCAAACGGCAGATTGTGCACTAATACGGACGGACTATATTGACGGTTGGAAGAGCTTGGGCCGGCTGCACGCAACGCAGGCTAATAAAACTAAGCTTGATCCTTTTCCAAGTCTAATGACTCACTGGAGCCAGTGCTTATCTCCGGTTTCTGTAGTGTTAAGCAGATGAAAGTCTTTGACTCCCCCTGGACTGGACACTATTCCATCGCAGGTTAGCTCCCAGCAGACACTGGTAATCATTTACCGACCTCGGAAGGATGGAAAACAGAGTCAGCTTTGGCGGAAAAGAAGGTCGCACAAATTTTCAATCTCGGCAGAGCTGGGGATCGAACTGATCACCTTGTGGCTAAAAGACAAAGATCTTACCAACTGTGCAACCACGCCGCCCAAGGCGAATAATGGCTTTTAGTAGAAATCTACTCACTATCTATCGCAAATACTGCAATCTGATTGGTTACCGTGCTCACAATCTATCAGTTGACACATAGCGTCTGCGGGATGAAAACAAGTAATTCAATATGGCGGCCCTTTCCAGCTTTTCATAAGACTTTTCGGAAGAGAAATTAACCGCTCTTATTCAAAAAGTATATACACTGAGAGACTTTGTTAATCAAGAACTAAATAAACCAAAATATGAAACAAAAATGTAAAATCTTACATGTGTCGTGCAAATATAAAACTATCATTTCTTACCACGATGAGTACTACAAAGTATATCCAATCCCAAAAGCCGTGCGAATCCTGAAGAAAATATACAATTTCCGACCATCCTTCCAGTGTGATCACCTAAGTTTCAGAAATTTTTTACGTAATTAGACTTTGATTCCGGAAAAATTTGCATTTCTAAAGTCTGTCTAAACTTATTAATCGTTGTTACTTTAAAATATTAAAGTACATTTAACCCAATATACAAATTTTAATTAATACTCTTAGGCTTTCTTCTTACTCTATGAAAGAAAAACGAGACTAAATTTCAAAATTCAAAGCTATTCAAAACTGCGGCAGAAAGTGCATGCATGGTAATGAGTAAAAAGTGTATAAGCAATGATTCACATCTTCGATGCTATGAAAGACCAGCTCAAAGACACAAGGTATTGATGCAGAAATATTTCCGAACATACAGCAATTAATGCGTTAAAATATTCGGCTATAGTTAACTTTTTTAGATCGAAAAAGAACAGAAAGTGGTTACGCCAAATCCAAACTTGATTCAAAGAAATAAATGATAACATAGCAAAAAAATCTGTGAATTTTCCCGAACTTATTACTTTTCACTTTGATGAAAACTGCTATCTCCTATTAATCTGTCTATATACGGCCATATTTTATGTCAAAGATAAGCTAAGTTCGTTGCAAGCCAAGTTGCTAATAGAGTTCAGGTTTATCTCCGGTTTCTGTTTTAATCTAATGAGACTGAGTCTTCTTACTTCGCTTGAACGCGGAAACCATCCATGGCAGTTTCATCTCCCAGCAGAAACTGGTCCACATTTTCCTGCCCTTGTAAGAATGGAAAGCCAAAAAAAATTTTGGCAGAAAGAATTTAACATAAAATTCAATCAGTTCTCAGCTAGGCAAGGAATCAAATACGGGATCGTTTTTTAGTTTTGTGTTACATCAAGTATTTTCACAACCTCATACCCAGACTTATTTCACTGACGTAGTGATGACATCAGTGAAATGAGCCTGGGTATGAGGTTGGTATTTCAGAACCAATTTGGCGTCATGGGATAAATTAAGTCGACAGGCCGCACACTTTCTACCCTCTTACAGCCCCTATGACAACTGACAAGAGTTCAACTGGATTTACCTGAAATATGACGATCCAAGATATCTTAATATTGTCGAAAGATATTGCTCCGTAAAACGGATTTGGTCCATCCGCTCGGCATTCCGTGTAGACAGCATTCCAGTTAATACAACTGGTACCATTAGCTCCAGATGTGGTATCATTACCTGGATGTTTAAACCCAGGGTTTATGGTGCATGGCTCATTTTGTTTGTAGGAAGAAGGAATACTTGAACATGTTAACATTCCATTCTCGCTTGGCAGAGAGCAGATAAAGTCCGGCTTTTGAAATGACGGCTTGTAATATTCAGAGAGATTTTTATTGGGACTGCAAATACAAATTTTGGGATAGATTTAACTACAACTCAGAAAACACTGATTTGTGTTTATGACATAACTTTTATCGGCAAGAATAATAAATAACTGGAAATCACTTGGCTTGGTAACCTCAACTCTATCTGAGGTTAGTCGTTACCATATCTGAAGAAGGTTACAGCTGCAATCGAAAGCTTATTCGTTAAAAATATCCAGTGTAAAACGTTTAAAAAAACGTCTCCATAACTGAAAATCATTTCGTTTCATTTTATCTGCAACAACTTTACAGCTATTTATCTATTTTTGTTTTATTTTGCAGGACCCCACTGAAAATCGCTTCTTGCGA
>ERZ1740055.319-NODE-319-length-11997-cov-6.909814_pt1 | contig 11997 bp, 5 predicted proteins | sample MGYA00581747_ERZ1740055 | MGnify/ENA primary metagenome ERZ1740055 (study PRJEB43018, sample SAMN04849739) | marine metagenome | isolation source: floating plastic debris | place: Pacific Ocean | collected 2008-08-28 | study: EMG produced TPA metagenomics assembly...
TATTGCTAAGAAATATTCTAGAAACGGAGAATGATTATGTAGGTATACCTGAAATGATACAAAAACTGTCCCAGTAAATTCAAATTACTTACCGTCCTAAATACAACAATTATATACTGTATAATATATAATTTTTATAAGAAAAGTGAATCATATTCAGAATCATATATAAATTCTTACATATTTCGTTAATTGTATATTGCGATTAAAGCAGCAATTCAATTAGCAATTTTAGTTTAATATATCTTCAAGCTACCCGCCTTGATTAGCACAAATGCTACCAGCGGTCTAGCTTAATTGTAATTTTAAAATCTGAAATTGAAAATAAAATAAAACTGAAACTGAAAACTAAACTATAAGGGAAAATTGTCAAACATTGAAACTAATTAAGCCAAAAGTTTTAGGAAGTTTCAACCAATGATAATATGAGAGAGAGAGAGAGAGATTATTTTAAAACTACTACTAAGGTTGGACACAGCTTTGTAACAGTATCGTCTGTGACATCCGATCTGTAGCGGTAGGATTTGCTGACACCATTTAGTTGTCAGCTGCAAGTTGCACAATGCAGTTTTAAGTTGACTTTTCAAAAAGTCAGTCTATAAGTACTTGAAGGTATATATTCCTTTAACTTTTACAAAACGAAATGTAACTAAAATGCTGCAAGTAGTCTCAAAAAGCAAAATGATATGATGAAAATGAAATAATTTTTATAAATGATACGTTTGTGCATGATAAAATATAGATTAGTCCAAGGAATTTTCCTGTATTGCATGTACATATCTATATAAATAATTATTACATTACTATATTATTAAATTAAAAACTAAGAATTACATTTCTGTTCTGCGGTTTTTTCAGCAAATGAAGCACAATAAATTTTTTAACGTTTTTGTAATTTATCTTCTTGTTTATAATTTGCAACTTCTGTTTTGCACATACCGTGAAGTGCTGACTTTTAAAATTTCACAGTTGCTGCAGTAAAAGAATAAGGTAAGTGTGATAAATATATTTTGTTAATTTTTCTCCTTGTTTGCTTCATATGATGAAGTGTTTAAGTCTTACCTCAACTTTTCCAGACTTCCTCTGGCTTGAAGTGTTAAGGAAACTCCAAAATTTACTGTAGTTGCTCTAATAAAAAACAATGGTTGCAGGGTGTTGCATAGTTTAATTGTCAAAGGCTTGTTAGACTTGATCTTTTAACCACAACTACTCTTCAGTTTCTTTTTCAAAGTCTGGACTTTATATGTTGGAAGCATCTTAATGACCAGAAGCCAGACAAGTTACTTAAAACACAATGGCCTGCAGGCCAATTTTTATCTAAAATAGAAGTTTTAGAAATTAGAATGAACACTGAATTATGAACTGGTGTTTAAAGTGAAAATTGATTTGTACTGTAGTTTACACCAGGTATACCAAGTCTACCAATGCAGGTCACTACTGGTGTAGCTCAAAATACTAAATAGTTAATGGCCATTACAGTAGTACTGTAGTTCAAATTTCTTTACAGAATGCATAGCCCTGATTTATTTGATTCTACAATCCATCTATTATTGATAAAAAATGATTGTAAATACATTTTGAAAATTTATTTCTTAGTTTACACTGTATTGACTAGTTCACTGTTCAGCCATACTACACGCACTTAAGAAATAAAACATGTTTTCCGTGCCTTCATAGCCTGGTGAAAACAAGAGGAACATTTAGGGGAAAATTAGAGAGCAGATCAGTGAAAACCTGAGATGCAGTCAAGGGTTTTCACCTGCTTGAGAATTCTTACAAACTTTTCCAAGGTTTTCAACAGGCTATGGAGGCACAGACAACATGTGTTATTTCTTTTATAAAATTAGTATTTTCATTGTTAACAAAGAGAAAGATGATATATGAAGCACATACTGTACTGTAAATTCTTACAACTCGGAGACAGTCAAACCACGTTGCTCATGCCATTTTCGTGCATCATTGCGCTATGAAAACATACTTGTAGACACTACTATCTAAGTTATTGTATACTAGTCTGTGAGTTTCAGTGCAGTGTGTTTGGTGTAAACTATGATTTGAATATGCCGCTTTGTAAAAACTCTTGTTTTGAAGATCTCTTTATGAAAACTACATGTTGTTAGGAAACTAATGAAAAACAGACAAGTTGGACCAACAACTTTGTATTAAGTCACCAAAATACTGTATGCTTTAATTATTTTACAAAATCCTTGTTTTACTCTCATTTGAAGGTCATCTGCTTTTCCCATTTGCTATAATTATATTTTTTAATAGTCAGCTATACCCTGACATACTGCTAAATGTCAAAGTGAGTCTAAGTTTATTATTTTTATGAAGAAATGCAGTGTTTCCAAAAAAAAGCCAAAGCTTTATTCTGAAAACAAGTAAGCTTGAATATTAGATAGTTGGTTGCCTTGATTGGAAGGTAAGAAATTAAAATTGATTTTTATCTTTTAAAATTTGTCTCAAATAAGGGCATGGCTTCGAATGTGTTTTTTTAAAAGTTTTTCTGGAATTTTTTGTCGCTTTGAATGCGGTTCTTCATAAACTAGTTTACTGTATAAGTTCATTTCTCCCTCTTTCAAACTCATCTTCTGACTCTAGATCAGGTCGTACTTCACCAGCATCAAGTTTCCTCCCCAGCTTGGACTACAAAGCAATCACATCACGTTGATCGGCTAGGATCGACATAAAGACCTGGTCAATAAAGATACAGGATTAAAAGCAATTTGAAAATCTAACAAATACATTCAAGTCACTGAGTGATAAAAAAGTATCAAAAACCAGAATAACCGTTTTGTTTTTAAAATAATACTTATGGACCAATACTTACTATTCAACGCTAAAATCTTGGTAGGACATGTTAAACCCTTGTGGTCGTAGCAGAAAACCTTCCCCACTGTGAAAAACTTTAAAACATTTTAGTTTGTTCATACGAACCACTGATGAAACTCATTCCAGAGAAAACTAGATCTGCATTCAGCACTTCAGTGGGGGGCTGTATGTCTCATTGCCATCTTTTTGAAAATATCAACTTTCTGCAATCAGAACAATGTTATTTAAGAGATTAAATATTATTTTAATATCATTAAATTCATTAGAAATTGGGGTGCACAAATCAATACAAAAAAAATAGGAAAAAAACTTGTAAACGAAATAACCACGAAAAAATAATGGGCAAACAATAATATTGAGAACTAGTAAATTTGCACTAGAATTTGATACTTTCCCAGCCATCTTTTTATAAATTTTGACAAAGCAATGGTCCAAGGGAAAAAAACAAACACAGCTGTTAATGCATTCTTTTCGAATGCAGGGAAACGCATGCAATTGCACCGACGTTTGAACATGAACACAGGCTAAAGGAGAGTTTTTTTTTTTTTCAAAAACAAAGGTGCATTTTTTTCTTTTGTTTATAATTGCAAAAATATGTTTGCGTTCATGCTTCAAAAGAGTTGGCTTTCTCATGGACTGTCACAAATTGTTTTGAGCCACTGGGCATTAGTTCTATACATTGTTGCCACAACCATTTATATTATGCAGTGTTTCCAATCAAAATGAGGCAAAATAATATTCATTTGAAAACTTGATTTTGTAATCTCAGAAGCTGAAAGAAGAAGATTTTATTTTTTATGAGAAATCTCTTTCAGATACTGTGCTACATGTGTTATCTGCTCTTAAATTATATTTTGTTGTGTTACATTAATGTTTAAGTAGCAGCTTACCAGCCCAGTAGTTGTGATGATGGTAATAATAGTACTTTAAGTGAAGGGATCCTCTGTATTAATAAATATTAATTTACCTTTATGTCAGGCTCTGTTTATTAACTCAGACATTTCTGCTTAATGCTTCCAGACTCTTTCCCATGGGTGATATGCCAGAAATTTTGCATGCACTCCTTTCAAAAGGAAGGGCAGTTCTTTGGTCAAGTCAGGAGAAAGATGGTTGCGAAGTATGAACTTTAAAAAGGATGTCATGTATTTTTTCATTTTTGCAAAATATGTTTGTTGGAATATAATCTTACTATGAGCTTTTTCTTATGTTTTGGAGGCTCCACCAACTTTAATGTGCAGAGGATTTTGTCCTTCGGATCCACTTGGAGCTGGATTTAACATTAACTGGGACAAAGCAAATTTGGAAACAATTTTTCTTAGCACCAATCAGGTGAGGTTATCCTTCAAATTTTAATGAAATAAAAGTTTATTTTAAATTCTTGTTTATCTCAATGATCTTATTTGTCCTTAGATTTAAAAATTAATTAGTGGCCCATAAAATTATTTGTAATTCATTCAACATATTTAAATTTAATTTCTATATGAATTTTTAAACTGATAAACATATGATTTTATTATTTTTTTAAAATTTGATCATAAAACCATGTTTATTAACTATAAGGCAAGTGTCCCTGAAGATTCACAACAGCCCAAGACTGAGTTCCATGATGGAAGCTTTGAGCAAGGTCTGTTCTTCACATAATTTGTATTACTGTACATCTACTCATTGTCAGATTAAAAGTGATGGTAAATGTAGAGATGATAAGTAATTTAAGTATTATATATATGTATGGTTTTTTGTTTATAGTTACACCTAGTCCTGTTTTATCTGAGCGAAAAACGAGTTTACAAACTTTAAAAGAATAACTTAAAAAAACCAATAACTTTAAAGTGTTTTCAGAAATACTTTAACCCTGTGGTGAAGATTCGAGTCAGTTTTAACATACCTTAAATGTATTTCATTTCTGACACACTATGATTTTTAAAGAACACTTTTAATTCAGTTTTATATGATTCATTTTAAGGTTCATATACTATACTTTCTTGTTTCTTTCAAAAACTAAACAATTTATGTTTAAGATATAAGCAATTCAAATTTGTTAATTTTACTTTTGTAAGGCGCAGCTGACAGAGAAGATGATGAACAGGAATGGCAAGAGGAAACTGATTGTGATGAACACTGGGTTGTGCTAGATGAAGTAGAAGATGATGAATCCAATGAAAACAATTTGAAAAATGTGGAACAGGAAAGTAAGTTTGGCTGCAAGATGGCATGGTGTAAATCTTTCTGTTCAAGATAAATTCAATCATTATGACTGGTAGTTTATTTAGATATGCTGTAAAATCTGTTGGTAATAGGTGCCAACCACTTTTGCATAGTCTTCATATGTTACTAACCATTTTGATATTTTTCTGCTTAGTGCTGAATTTTTTTGTAACCATAAACTAACACTAAAAAATAATTAATATGAGCATGTCCTTCAAGAAAATAAATAGCAATGTTCCATCTCCTTCAAAAATTTAGTAAAATTTGAAACTGTTTTTAGTTGTAACTGGATGCCGAAAGATTATTTAAACTAAATTCTACTAGTGTGTGTTTCTCAAAGAAATGATCTTAGGTTTTTATGCTTTTATTTTATATATAACTGATTTCGAGGAGTATTTGATAATTACAGAACCCAATAAATATGCTTGAAATTCAAACTAAGATACAAGTTTTAGTGCATTCAAAGTTGTTAAGGATTTTTTAGCTATGAGTCAAAACCACATTGTAGCTCTAAAAAATTACACCTGATTGGACGTTTTACATTAACAGGTTCTTCAGAGACTTTAACTCAGACAGAGCAGGATACGGAAGATGAAGTTAGTGATAATGACCTTATTAAACAAATGTTGGCAAAAGAGGAAACAGAGTTCAGTAACAAGAAACAAGTTGAGGAAACTAGAACAATGATTTGTGAGTATCCTGTTAAGAAGATGGATGATAAACCCACTGCTTCTACTGTTGTAACAACAGGAGCATCGTCTGATGACACTGTGGCAGACTTATCAGGATCAAAACCACAAGGTTATCCTGTTTCGTCCTCTGGTGCTTGTCCATACTGTTCTTCCACAAGTGTTAAGTATATAGTTGTTGTTGATGACAAAACAAAGGACTCTCAATTGCCACAAACCCTGCAGATTTTACTGAGAAAGGGGAAAGCATTTAAAATGGCCAAAGGTAAGAAAATAAAAATAACTTTAAAAGAAAAATAATTACTTTTGAATTACTAGTTCAAAACTGAAGGATTAAAGGCATGTTTTGTATGCTATCAATACTGATTCCCTAAGCTATTATCATTTTGCATAGTAAAATAAAACATTTTCAATAAATAGTTTTCCTTTTATTTATTTTTTACCTATTGGCAGTTTTTCCTGCAAAGGATCACCCTATATTATAGAGAATTGTGGCTGTATATAAACATAAGAATGTATCTGTATTAGGTATAAAAACGTTTGCTTTGAGAGACTAATTTCGCTTATGTCTATTTAGGGCCAAGCCAACCCCCTTCGTTTCAGTGCCAGTCATGTAAATATGGATTTAATCTGAACTGGGCCAAAGTGAACTTGGAAAAAATCTTTGAGCTAGATTTGTGTGCTGAAAATACAACAGTTGAGAGTACCGGTATCAATATTTCCAGGTATGTAGCAGTTACTATATTATAATTTATTATGTTAATCTATGTTACTAAAACGTTTTGATCACGGGGTTTATTATTGAATACATATTTTGAAATATTAGCATTTACCTTTATATTATTATCAGAGCAGATATAAATCGTTGGAAGAGCTCTGAAAACCAATAGAAACACTATTGTTTTTTGTTCCTTTTTAGACATCATTCTGTCCATGGAAGCTATTATCCGACAACATCAGTGTCAACTCCTTATGCACCAAGAGCTTCTGTAGCAGAAACATTTTATGCATCCTCTGCTCCGTATATCAGTTCTGGTACAACAGTTGCAGCCAAAACAGTTGCTTTGAACTATGGAGTACCGTTGCCACGTAGTTTGCCTCCCCAAAGAGTACAACTTTTTAGTGAAACACCTCGCATGAATTCTACTTTAGAAGCACATAGCATTTCTCCTCCATATCACCACCCACATCATTTCCGTTTTCAGCATTCATTGCATACCCACCGAATGCCTCACACTTCTGGTGGTATTACCACCAGCTTTCCTCCTCCAAGCAGTATACACTTAGAAGAAGCTACTTTTCCATCAGTTGGTACTTACTATCCCAGAACTTCGTCACAAAGAGGTGTTCCCTTTACAACTTTGCCTTACTCAGTACGAAGTGGCCCTCCTCCTAAATTTCATGGTTCTTGTCTGCCCCCTCCCCCAGATATTCCTCTTTCCCATGGTGTTCTTCCTCCTCGTCTGTTACGACCTCCTGGTTTTACTCCTGGTCTACCACCTCCACCAGGTGCTCCTTTTCGTTCTAATTGGCCTCCACCCTCTAGGGTGCCCCACCCTCCTGGCCACGTCACTTTTCATAAAGTTCGTGTTTCTGGTTTGCCGCCTACCCCTGGTCGTTCTTCCATTGGTGCTCCATTTCCTCCTGGTGTTCCACCTCCCCCAGGGGTTACTTCCTTTTCTGGTGTTTCACGTCCACCAGTTAAGACTACTTCTCCTGCTGATCCTCCTCCCCCAGGTGTTATTCCTGTGTGTGATGTTCCACCTCCCCCCGGTGTTGTTCCAGCTCCTGCAGTTCCTCCTCCTCCAGGTGTTAATCCTGGATCTGATGTTCCACCTCCCCCTGGTGTTGTTCCAGCTCCTGGTATTTTGCCTCCAATGGGCGTTAATACGGCTCCTGGCATTCCACATCCCTCGGGTGTTGCTCCTAGTCCTGGTGTCTCATCTCACCCAGTTGCTCCTCCTATTTCTGGTGATCCACATAATTTCGATAGTCTTCCTTTTCCAAATGTTCATCCCCATGTCTTGCCTCCTCACCTACATGTTTCTTCCAGAAATGCCCGTCCACGTGTTATGTCTTCTGTAGGCCATCCTGGAAATGTTAACCCTCAAGTGAATCATTCACTGGTCAATCAACCTCGCCATTCAACTGTTAATCATGCCTCAACACTTAGTCCATCAAGCCCTTCACATTTTTCTTTCTTAAACAGTACTGTAACAAAAACAGATTACCAACAATCGTTAACTTACTCGTGGCAAAGAGCTGATGACGTTGAACAGAAAAATAAATCACCTTCTGAATCGGCAAAAATAGACAAAGCTGCAGCTGATCGGTTTGAGTTTGTTTTAAATCAAATTGACACCGCTAAATCGCATGTTTCCCGTGTAGAGAAGAATTCAAGATCATTGGCTGAAGACATTGAAAATAGTTGTAACATTGTGGTAGAACCTCCTGGAGATGATGCGCTTGTAGGTCAAGGTATTTCTATAAATTTTTTACGTATTTTATATAAGGTACTTATCACTAATTTCATCTTAATATTAAAGCCTTGCGACTATTTTTTTTTTAAATTTTTGGCATGTTAAAGTCTTGAGAATATCTAAAAGAAGAGTTTTTTCGAGGTAGCTTTAAGAGTACTTGGGTTCAATTAGGATTAGTTCTTAAATTAGCTACTTTCACAATCATGTGCAGTGTGTGTTCCCTACTGTTTTGATGGGTCACAGGTCTAACAAATCTCATGAAATCCTGTGACCCTGACAAAGCAATAGGAGATAAACACTGCGCCTGACTATAAAAAGACCTTGAGAAATAAAAAAAAAAGTACTTTTATCCCAGAAAGCGTGATATTTGTAAGATCTGTGGCCCGCCAAAACAGTAGGATATACACACTGCGCATGATCGTGAAAGTTGCTTATAGGTCAGTGACAATTGTTTTTCTCAAGTTTTTTAAGATTTGTAATGCCGAAAGCTAAGAAACAATAGCACCTATCTTCTCCTTTAGGATTATGCACTTTTCTCATCCATAGTTATGTAAGTTGGGTAATTTATACTATTAGCAAATTCCAGTGTAATGATAAATATACAGGTTTATTACTTAATTTGAAGTTTAAAGCACAGTTGTCAAAATCAGTGTTCAGCAGAAATCTGCTTGTTTTGCATTAGTGTTTAGCAAAAATCAGGGTTTAGGAGGAATGCCTCAAGATTGTTTAGAATTATATTTCTATTTTTATTTATCATCTCATTTTTTCAACCTCATTTATGTTATATTTTTAGATTCTCAAACTGCTGGTCAAGATAGCTGGAAAGACGAATATATTAGGAATTATCATGAATATACTCAAAGCCTGGTTTCTATGTCATCCGATTCAGAGGAAGCAAAAGTTACACTCTTGTCTTCTGATGATCAATCGACAAAAGATATAGAGAAATCTGTAGCGGGTTGTGTCGTTAGCAGTGGTTCAAACTTTAGCAAAACGGAGAATATTTTAAAGACAAAATCAGAGACTAGTTCTCAGAGTTCAGAGTCCGAACATTCAGAACAAGAACGAACTGACAGTAATAATTTACACAGAGGTGGCGTGCATGGAAAAGCATCAGGTATTTACTAATTTTATATGTAGAATTCTTTGAAATGCACAATATAAGCTATCAAGGTAGTTTTTTCTAATGTATTGTTTCTTCTTGTGGTATGATTGCTCGACATTAGTATAGAAGCATACACTACGTTTACATTACCTTGTGTTAGTGTTGGTTGTTTGAGTTGATTTCTTACACTATTCGCCACCTTAAATACAGGAGGATATAAAATGAACAATGAGATAGAGTGGGTTAAAAAGGAAAGAAAAGAATAATGGGAATGTTAAAACTCTCTCCCACTGTAAAAGTTGATGTAGGAATTTTTTAAAAGGCATTTGTAATTAACTGATCTCCATATCGTTGCTGTATTTAGTTAAACTGTAAATTCATGCACTCGATATTAACTGTATACTTTCTTGCCGAAGATTTTGAGATGCAAGATGAGATGTCGAATAACAACCTACCTTCTAAAGAAAATAATATTCATACAAGACAAACGAGGAAAAGAAAAACAAAAAACATCTCCAAGTTCGCTGAATCGTACGCGAATCCTTCAGTTCCTGAGGATTCGTTTTCCTCCTTAGAAGAGAAAGCAAATGATAATCAGGAGGAGTCCAAAATCCTTTCAACACCCATATTAAATAGGGCTAGTCGTCGTAAACAATGTGGCAAAGAAGCTAAAAAGATAAAAGCTGAGATATCTTCTGAACTGTCGAATGTTGAGCGAAACCAGGAGGATAAGGCAAAGCCTCGAGCCAGGAGAGGAAGGCCTCCAAAAGTGAGAAGAGTTGAGCAAAAGGTCGATAGTCAGAGCGATATAGGGTCAGAAAAAGAGAAACAGTTTTCAGATGAAAAAGAAAGAAATTGCCCGGCCCCAGAAGTAACAAAACGAAATCTTCAAGACGTGCGTGCCGATAATGCAGAATTGATCCAAACTGATATCCCAACTAGAGATCCTTCTCCAGAGGCTTCCAGACTTTCCTCTGGGCAGGAAATTCAGACGCCTACAAGGCGGGCAACACGCAGTCAAAGTAAGAAACCAAAAGGTGCGGAAATACATCCCACTCCAAGGGTTTTAAGAAAAAAGTAGACTCACTGGGTCAGTCGGTTTCTTAGCTGTGTGTATTTGACGACATTTCAAACTCCTATTTTCCCCTAATTTGCCCTGTTAATGAGAAATTTTTTAAAATCACGCGATTGATTTCTTTTAATTTGAAGAGTATCTTGACCGAGGTACCAGTTTCTGCTGGGAGCTAACCTGTGATGGATTAGTGTTTCGTCCAGGGGGAGTCAAAGGCTCTTATATACTTAAAACTAAAGAAACGGAAGAAAAGCACCGGCTTCATTGGCCACTTGGCTCGTAAAGGATTTAGCGTAGCATCTTGACCTAAACCAAATCCCATGTTATATTTTTTCCGAAATGACATACCTGCAAATAAATACAAAATTTTTACCATATCAGGCCAAGATGACTGGTTATGATTGCTTTGGTTCAAGCACTTTTATCTTCCATTTTTGTAAATTTAATCGATTTTAGGATGTCAGACCTGTAATACCCAGGTTGGTGAAGCAATCATATTGTTGTTTTGTTTGTTAATAAAGGAAATATAACAGAAATGATGTCTTTTTGATTTTAGTGGTAAGAATTTTTTCAGCTCAGTTTGAATTTCGTATAAAGTAAGTTTAAGTTTAATTAGTTTCAATTACATTATGATATACCGAGTAAGAAAAGACTTGGGAGCAACTTTAGAATACCCCGACACTGTCGTTAATATAATTCTGCGCATTTTGTTTAGAGAACAACGAATGCGCAGAATAAATCATGTCATTAACGACAGTGTCGGGGTATTCTAAAGTCTAGCCAAGACTTGGTATATAAGTTTATAGTTATACAGAAGTTAAACGATAAAACATTGCAAAACATAGTTAAAATCGGTAAGAGCTAAAAAATACTAAAATCTAAAATTTAAAAAACAACGTTTCGACGCTGACACGCATTATTGTCAAGCCAAATAAAAAAAACTAGAACAATACGCTTTTTAAAGCTAAACAATGATAAAAAACAATCATAAAAACAATAGGTGCTATGGAACCCAAACCAAACTACCTGTCATTAACAAACAGTGCATTGTGTGCAATTTTCAAAGTAATTTGTGTGATTCAAATTATGTCGAATATTGGTTGGTTTCATAAGGTTCCAGTTCAGCGCACATGGTGATCAGTTATACAAAAGAATCACATTAGAATCTTGTTTGAACCATTATCTGACCTCCATCTGCCATTGTGTTGTATCGTCATGGGAGAAACCAAAGAGTACGACCCCGGACTTACACCAGCACATCCAAGAACGCAAACATTCTGTAATTAGTAAACATTAAATATTGCGCTAGCCACAATACGGACACAAAAGCGCCTCATTTCGACCAACGCTGTAAAGTTCTACGAAAATGTAACGACAAATTTGACTGCTTGATAACTACCATATTTTTGGTCCATGACGTCAAAAGCAGAATTTAGTTGTGAGAGCCCAGTTTCTAAATATCTGTTCAATTTACGTTGTTACAACACACCTCGCTGCCATATTTTACAAGAAAATGCAGCAGATATATAAAAACAGTCATAAATGGAATTTCAGCATCACACTGGTCACATTCAAACATATAAACAACACACTGTTGGTTTACGATTTTGGCTT
>ERZ1740055.320-NODE-320-length-11992-cov-9.562788_pt1 | contig 11992 bp, 6 predicted proteins | sample MGYA00581747_ERZ1740055 | MGnify/ENA primary metagenome ERZ1740055 (study PRJEB43018, sample SAMN04849739) | marine metagenome | isolation source: floating plastic debris | place: Pacific Ocean | collected 2008-08-28 | study: EMG produced TPA metagenomics assembly...
TACCCCGGAAGGATGGAAAGCTGAGTTAGCTTAGGCGGAAAAGAAGATCACACAAATATTCAAATCTCGGCAAAGCCGTGGATCGAACCGGGGGCCTTGTGGTTACAAGGCAGAGATCTTACCAACTGCGCCAACCACGCCCGCCCTCAGTACTAACTTAGGCCTCGTTTATTCCTGACAGAACATAAGGCGACGACGCAAAACTCTTCACTTTCCGTCGTTCCGACAGTTCTTCTGCTCGATGTCGTTTCATTCCCCCCTTCTTTAAATCGTCTTTAAAGGATGGTGGGTCGAATAGTCTGCAGGGACCATCTTGTGCTCCTCCGTCCTTGACACACCCACTTTACTGCCTCTCTCGCTATGGACTTGTCTTCCTCATGCAACTAGTGCAAGCGTCTTTCTTTCCACTTAAAATTGCAATATCCTTCTTATTGCATTGCTTAGTACCTCCTCGCAAGATAGATGTAGGTTAACGTTAGGCCAAAACAAAAATTATGATTCTCCGTAAGCATCGCTGTTGAAACACTTGAAGCTTTCAACCGAAAATAAGCGCGGCTACCATGATCAAGTGATTTATTTAACTTTTTATCACTTTAACGAATTCCAAGTTAAAACCCGGCGTTTTATAAAGTCAAGAAAACAATTTTGCGCGACAATACTCAAGTAAACAAATGATTCTATTTATCTTAATCTTCTCAACTATGATGTACTTTGTCCTACCTGCCCGGCATCTGATTCACCGGTCGCATTTTCGTCTTTTTGTTATTTTCATTTTAGCAAACTTTAAATGCTCCTAAAGGACCTTTCATTTGTCCAAAAACCCGATAAATGAAGAAAGCTTTAATTTGTTCATACTGCCTTGTGCGATATCACTTCAACTCGTACATGAAACGGTTGTGAAAGAGACATGTGATAATGAAAATTGTTTTGTTCGCAGTGATTTACAGAAGAAAATTTTCTGAGCTAAATTTTCAAACAATGAGAGTTTATTGAAACTTTGCCCGTACTTAGTATATAATGGTAGGAGTGATCTCAAGTCCGTTTGACAGAGGATTGTATTTTTTTAATCTGCGTACTGAATATACACTTATTGATCAGGTTTTTAAAAAACTCCACGTAATGTAAACAATTTAGGGTGAAAATGCTTAGGATCATCGCCGTCAGATATTTTTAAAAAAGCTGGTTTTTAGTGTGAACAACTGCATATTACTCTAATAATGGGCTAACACTCGAAAATTTCAACTCCTTGCAATATTTATGGCATTGATCATAAAAATCTTTAACCTTGAGCTGTCAAAATTCTACCTGGGTACAGTCTACAGCCACTCACTCCGAGTGGCAGCCAAAGACGTTAGAAAAAATACCGCAAACTTGAAAACATTGAATTCTGATAGATTTCTAACACTCAAGTGCGAGTTTTCTGAACAAATGTTCCCTGCAAGAAATGATCTTTTAATAATTGCAGTCAAAGTTGATCGTTTATGAAAAATTTTAAAATATATTAAGACTAAGCTTTGCTTCTCGTTTTGAAAAAAAAAACTCTGTTCGTTCATAAGTGTAGTTACATTTTCTGTTTGGATTGATTAATTAAATTTTGTTTCCGATTGTTTAATTTAAGTTGTCGAGGCTCATAGAAACTCAAACAAGTTTTCTTGTTCGCAGAACAATACACTTTTAAAGCTTCATCAACACGTTTTCACAGATTTGTTCAGCAAACAAAAGGTAACTCCAGAAAAGATGTTAATTCATCATTGCATGAGTTTTTATGATATTATTCTCCCTTAATAAAAGCAAACCACGGTAAAGAGGGCAGACTTTATATAAGGGAAGGAGATAGAGATGATTCTGAACTCGCAGGACCGGTTCTTGTCATTGTGATATTACGAAACTCATAACAAAGCGTATTGCGCTCAATGAAGTGCGGTTTTGTTTTAAGGAGTTAAATGTAATCAAAATTTTATAATTGAAAATATTGGTCTTGTAACAAACAAAAGCAGGGCTTATCAAAAGAGAAAGCATTCGAAATGCGAGGCAAAACTTCAAGGCTCTCGAATTAGCTCTTTGTTTCGGTAAACTTTAACAAATTTTGTTGAAATGACAAAGAAAAGTTCTTGGCGATTTCGTAATGCTAAACCTTAACTCAGAGATCAGAAGTTGCTGCATATTTACTCAATTAATACATTGGTTAAGAATGATGAACATAAAATGTATCATGATCAACAACTGACGCGCCTCAAGGGGAGATTAAACTGTCAGGCACCGTGTTTCCAAAGCACTTTCTTCCCATATTCATTTAATTTAGGAAGCAATTGTTTGAAGCATACTTTGGATTGTTCGTTAATTAGGAGTTAGGAATACATTAATGACCACACACTTCCGTCAAAACAATAGACTATGTTCAGAAAAAACCTGACGGCTTCATCGTGTCTCGAACGACAGTGGGCCTTTGTGAAGCTTTCACTGGAAATTGAAAATATGATAAACATCCATAGAACTAATGAGCGCTTAGCTTTGTTTTTGACCTCCAACCAGGAAAAATCGTGCTGTGGGCAATTTTGAATGAAGAACACGGGAGACTTCAATATGTTTTCAATTCTAAAGTTTGTGTTAAATTTTTTCTACGAATTTCCAAATATCCCTCCGCGACGGCAAAATGAAATTAATAAGATCTGCAACTCAAATTTGGTTAATTTATTAGCTCAATTGGCTTTGTCATACAATACTTGAACTGCTGAATATCCATGACAACAGAATCTATTTTATGAGTTTTTATTGGCTCTTAATTGTATTATAAACCCTTTTTAATGATTTTACATTTACTTGTACACTTTAGCCTAAAGGAATAAGCGAAAAAAAACTTTTAGATTTTGCATTTCTCTTTTTACTAACAGAAACAAATTAACGTTTTGAGGATTTGTGTTTCTGTCATGTCCTTTATCGCAAATACCAATTCCCCAAAACGAGGAAAAGTTTAAGTGGTCTTGATTTAGCGTCACGAGCTAACAACTTAAAAAATATATAGTTAAATCTTCCTAATCAGAGAGAGCGCGCTGATTGGCTGGCAAAATAGATTATTTATTTTAGGCCTTTTGTTTGAACAAATAAACACTGATTAAAAGTATGACAAACGGTCATTTTGATTAACTAACAAAGGCTAGAGATTAAAGACAAATATAGACTCTGCATTAATCTAGCATTTCTTTCAAAGTAAATTGTCCTCGAGTTATTCTTTCTAGAGCAACTAGTTTTGTTACACAATTTTTGAACTGCTGTCTTCATTGCCGCAGATTTGCCGCAAACAAGATGAATTTTCTTCATCGCGATGGCGACAAAAGCCTAAAAGGAAATGGAAATCACTCTATTGAAAATGCGTTGATTCAAGCTTCAAGTAAAGGCTATACCATCGATATGATACTCGGCAACCATGAAAGGAAGGAGAGAGATGATCAAGTCGATCTGAAGAACAACCTAAAACGGCCAAATGACAACAAGTTTACAGGTGTGCGGATAAGACTCATTATTAACCAATTTTGACCTTCTTCAAATCGCATTAAGTTCTTATGATAGTTTACTCAGTGTTTGGTTTCATAACAAATCAGTTCATACTCGACATGTGGCCAGCAAAGGTGTTAATTTAATCTCCAAACTCTTTTTATTTCGAAAAGATTGTAGGTTCTGAGCAAAGTTCCCTCATTTAACATAAAAAGTCGAAAATTATTTAAATCTTTGTAGTAACAGCTCTGTCATTACAAAGATTTTAAATATTGCCTGGATGGCTTGTGCTTCGCCGGTGAGTTTCCAGTTGTGATTTATCATAACCGCAAGTATGCTTGGAAATGATGCAAATAAACGGCCTTGCGAAAAACAAAAACTTTGCTCCTTTTCTTTCATTTTTGCAGTAGAAACCCGAATTAAAAACGTAAAAATGGCTAAAGAGGAAGAGGATGAAGATGAGGAAGACAGTGCAAGCTGTGACGGGAAAACGCGGAAAGTTCGCCGCAGCAGAACGACTTTTACTACTTATCAGTTACACCAACTAGAACGTGCTTTTGAAAAGACACAGTACCCTGATGTGTTCACAAGAGAGGAACTAGCTTTGAGTCTGGACTTGAGCGAGGCAAGAGTGCAGGTACTCAAATACACGCCATTCTAGTTGTTCTAATTATCTATAAATTCTTGTAAACTTGAAAAAACATGAAATTTTTTGTTACAAACGTGGCCTGCAGATGATCTCGAACCTATATTGAATGCCCTTAAGATGGTCGGTTTCTTTTGCACTTGTAAACTTAGAAAGAATACTAAGGTTAATCGGATACCTTTGCAGACTATTGTGGTTAATTTTTAGAAATATTACCAAAAATAATTTTATGACAAACTGAAAGCAAGTTTTACCGCAGATGGAATAAAGCGCGCGCGGTGCGTGAAGATAAAATCTTTTCCATGATACAATTTTGAAGCCGCTAATATGTCTCTTTTTGATCAAGATAGTGTCATGTTAGTTACAATAGCCATTAGCCTTAACTTGATAGATGGGGCCGGATATAAGATTTCTTGTTTGAATGAAATTTGTGGGTTTTTGATCTGCTCCAGCTGTTTTGAGCAAGACTTGCACTAAGGCTCACGAAAAGAAACGCTAGCGTAAAAGATTGATTTTATATCGCTTAATAATTTACAAACATGTAAATGCCAGGGACAAAAAAAAATGAAGCTGGATGAATAAATTGATCTTGACGAGGAGTCAGACTGATTACAGATTAAAAGTATTTAGGTCTGTACTGTTCTTGTTCCTTGCAAGGGAGGGACGAAAGGCAAGAGTCCACCAGATGAATATGAACAACACAAGACGCGCGTATCAGAATATCAAAACTTTATAGAAGCAGGCTCTTGCCAAATATTTTACCGTAAAATAGAAAAATGATGATTGCATTAAACGATTACAAGTTGTTACTTTAGGATCAGCATGTTTTAATTAGATTTTTGCTTTATCTCTTGAATTAGTACCGTGTTAATGTCCATAGTGACTCAAATAAACGTGAACCTTATTTTCGTGTTACTCTCTTCAGCAAATACAGTTGTGGAATACGTTGATTACATGCTAAAAGAAGAGCAATTCTTCGCGAATTGATTTAATTAAGGGAGTTACTGCTTGAAAATTCTTTGAACTAATTTTCTTATTTTGAACTTTAAAAGAATATATCTTAACCTTAATCTTGGCGCCGCAGAGATTAAAGTTATTAGTTGGAGGTGTGACAAGAAACCTATGTTAAGTAATTAGTGTTTTCAATTCATGGAAAATATAAATGCTAGTATAAAGTTTAGTTTTGTTATAGCTTCTCAGCTAAACAAACCATCAGCCTAGCTAGCTAGCTAGCTCGTTCTTGTTTTATCAGCAAACATTTTGTTAGCGAAATAGAGTTCGTTTTCTTATTTTCAAAAATAAAAGGCCATGTTTTTTTTCACTCATTCTTCAGATAGCTTTATGATACAATCTGTAGTGAATTGAATTTTAAGTGAATATGTATACAAATTTTCAGCAATTGGAGTAATTATAGCGCGAGATTAATGGAGGCTGTATTGCACAGAGCGTTAAACAAAGTTAGTAATTTTAGTATGACGTAAACGGAAAGGAAGGCAATTAGAATAATGCTATCGAAGCGCATTGAACTCCGCTTAATGCTCGAAAAAACCTGAATGGAAACTTGAAACAAAGCACCTCCTGCCGCAGGGTATTGAAAAAGGGAAATTCAAAAGACGCTTAATTAGGTATAACCTATTTTCTTTTTTATTCTAATGTCTTTAAAGCTTGCTTTCTTTTAATTAATCAAATGATAAAACGTATAACTATTCTGTGAGGCACTTTAAGAATAATAACTTTAACTAGATTTACTCCGCTTTTTACAAACATAGAAATATGGTAAAAAAGCTTTTTTAAAAGTAAAGTTAGTATATTCTTTAGTTTTGACCGTTTATACTTGACTGAACATCACTTCAAAGGGCAAATCTAGTAAAATACATTGTCTTTTCCCATTTACTCGAATAAAATGATTGCGATAAAGAAAACATAATATTTTTTTTATGAACTCCTTTCGATTAAGGAAACAGCAGAAAGAAGTTCATATAACAGTAAAAAATATTTGTTCGGAACCTTTACAATTTTTTTCTATTCTTTAAGACGGAAACGTTTATTAATTAAGGCATAAAAATTGAACGTGAATTACGCTTCAACTCGCAGGTGTTAAAATAGCAGAAAAATAAGTTTTTAATTATTTTGGAATTTTGTCTTAACTTTACATCGTGCTTGCGCTCGATGAGTTTCAAGAAACCAATCTAGTTTTAGATATAGGATATTCATCTCAAAGAAATTTTTAAGGCGGATAATTAGTTTACGTCCAACAGTTCTGAAAGATAAATGACAATCATCGAAGTTGGATCGTCGTTAACGACAGAATAACTCTCGATTTGTAAGATAAGAGATAGCTTGCTTTCTCAATCTTTTAAGACAATATTTAGAGTACACTAGTAGAAACAAGCTGATTTGACAAATTATTCAATTGGGAAAATTACTTTATCTATTGTAATTTGTTTACTGCATTGTGTGTCATATTATAAAATAAAAAGTCGAATGTCCACGAACTAAAAATCTGTGCTTTCATGTTAAGATTTTACAGCAAGTAACCGAATGAAGTTATAGTCGGTTTGAAATTTTAAAAGTGCATTTCAGTTTCTCACGTTTATTACATGATTTACGTGCTACATAATTGAAATTTGAAATACACGGTAGATTAGGGCTAGTGCATGTTGTGGTGGTCGTTCTCATCTCCACACCTCCGTATTTAAAGATGCGCTTTGGCACTCTCGGGCTGATAGTTAATTCAGTATTGATCTTAGTCTGACTTCATTTCAGGAGGGTTTTCTCGGAGTGGTCTTTTTCCCTTGGCAATGACTCAACAAAAGCTCGCAACAACTGATGTTTTAAAATCGGCGTTGCACTGAGGCAGGCTTACATAAATGCAGTGGCTTTATACGTGGTCCCGTTGATCTCATTGAGCTGCGATGCATATATTTTTCTATCACTAAAGCGCTTAATCTGTGACTATGTGTTTTAGTATTTTTCCTCCGCTGCGAAAACGAGTGGATTATAGTTTTATTGCAAGAGAATCTCTCAAAAGAAGCTCGCTTTTTTTAAAAGTAGCATCACCGCTTCAGTGTGTTTACACTTAATCTTGTATGTTGTACTATTTTGGCAACGGAAAAGAAAATTTCATGTTGAGTTTAATTATTTGCGTAAGTATTTCCGTCAAAAGCACTTGGTAAATGCTTTTTTCTGTCAAGTTTAAAAGCTTAACAAAACTTTTAACAAAATTCAACAACTAAAAATTGAATGAATTATAACATTAGTGATAAATTAAATCATGGGTCATTGCTTTTTGATTTTTTTGTCTTACTGAACAGAAAATTGTTTTGGTATAATGTCAATGAGACTGGTTCAGAATTTGCTAATCACTGTAATGAAACTATGTCGAGATCGATGGACACTGGCTTCTAACAGAAAATTAACATTCAGTGAATAAACCACTTAAGACAGGCTAAAACAAGTGGTCGCCTTTTAGAGTTTCTTCTCAAAATTTGAACGAATTTTAGTATGTATTTGTCTTCATTCAAATTAGCCTCACTCGTCTCGTTTGGGCTAACATTTTCTTTTGTTTTTAGTCTATTTTGCTTAAGAACAAGCCTAATTTTTCTCCGAACAAAAGAATACTTTACCATACATTCCATATATGAATGAGGTGTATAACATAAATCATTTCTACTTATCAAGACAAACAAAATGAATGATCATTTTATAGGATTTCACCCACTGGCACTGGTTTAAAATTTTGAATGATTATATAATTAGTCTTTGAAATAAGTTACAACTGTGAATTCCACACGGGTCTGTTTCATGCAGAATGATAATTCTTATATTGATGCTTAGTTTAAGGGTTTAGTGGAAATGTAATGGAGCCAAAACCAATTGTAGAATTGCACCGGCACATTTTAGGTATATATCCATCTGTGTTGAACAGTAACTGTTATGGTATTTATTTTCAGCAACATACATAGTCAGTCTGCATGTCTGTTCAGATATCAATTTACAAATGTTTTTGTAACACTAATTTGTTTTTCAAGGTTTGGTTTCAAAACAGAAGAGCAAAGTGGAGAAAACGAGAAAAATCTCTTGGAAGAGAAAGTCCAAACTATTTATTTGGTCAGTCTAGTCCAGAATGTTTGCCATTACACGAAGTACCTCACTTACACGGAGCTTGTCCTCCAACGTTAAACCTAGCAATAGAAAGATGGGCCCCACATGTTCCGGCTCTAAGCTTGGTGTCTCCCTACGCAACAGCTCCCGGTCCTTACAGCCCCATGGGAGCTCATATAGGGGGGGTACCCCCCTCTCCACTGTATTCTCCTACTCATCTTTATAGACAATATGGTACTCATCCAGCAGCTATGGCGCATGTTATGAAGGGTGGTTACCCAGCACTAGAGCAGACTGTCATTGGTCGAGATAGAAAAACAAGTATTGAAGATCTTCGAATTAAGGCGAAAAAACACAACGCTACTCTTGGAGAGACCGTGGAAGAACAAAAAGGGCTGTTAGCCTAATATTCATATAAATGTAAATTTAGTTATAATAATTTTCAGTTAGCTGCAGTTATATAACTGATGCTACTGACGAGGAGTTTGTGTATATAGTATGTATAATGAAAGGACTCGATTACCTTTTGTGCAATGGTTGGCAGATCAGCTACCTGAAATGAGATCAAATATGCTAAATAATTGTTTTCAAATACATTGTGTCGAATTCCGAATATGTTTTTCACGATATGCAAACTTTAAACTGGTATTCTTCATTCACTTCTCGCACATGCATAAAAGTTGCAATTATTTATTGATTTTACAAGCATTAACAACTATGGACTAGACGTTTTCCTGATGTCTAAATGATCATTTTTAGAAATCAATTATATTTTTCTTGTGATTGGTGCTTGTGAAACTGATAGTCATGTACAAACCAAATATTGCTTACAACTAAATCATTGTTACTGACCAGTAAAAAATATAATAAAAAACGGTGTGTCGTTCAAATGTTAACATTGAGCTGAATGTAAGATATCATTTAGGTGTTGCAAACGTTTAAGATATTTTGTACTACTAATAGAACTGTTTGCAAATACAAGCCTGATTTTATTGAATCGAACTGATCTTTTCAACAGATCAGAATATTGGTATTTACGTTTCTGATTTTATCAGAGAGCTCTCGTTATAAGTTTATATTAATTTACAGGTTATCTAAGAAATTGATTTTTGGTTTTGCTCTATAGCTGTCTCCTCTACTGTGTTTTAGTATGTAGAGTTGAGCTATCTCGAGAAGATCTCTATTATAATAAGTATGTAAATTAGGTACCATGATTGTCCGCCATTACCATAAGACTTGCAGCTAGAGTATTGCCATGCAGCAGTTTGATGGGGCCGCGGAGTACCTTAAAAAGTGGTAGGGCTATTTTTCAGAAAAAAAGGTAGAGCCAGGAAAAAATCAAGTCAAGATACCCTCCATTCTAAAAAAAAAAAAAAAATGCACAAAAGTGGTAGGGCTTCAGCCCTGGCAGCCCCTCCCCCTCCGCGGCCCCTGGTTTGATAGCAGTCAAAGTCAATAAATTCCGTGACTTTCCCTAAGTGGATTGCATAAAGTACCTAACCTTGGAAACCTCCTCAGACGTGCTTCATTTGCCTCAAGTTCCGTTTTGAGTGGAAATGAGACACGTACGTGATCAACTAAGGGATGTGCATTCGAGGATGACTTACGACATTAATAGAAACATGTAAAAAAGAAAGGCCAACATGAGTTGAACAATCATGAACAATATCTGGGTTAACTGAATATTAATAGTAAGTCGGACCACACCTTTCCTTACGGTAATGCTCCAATTCATATGTACGATGAAAACTAGTTGAATACCACGCAAAACAAATTGTTGTGTACACCTAACTTTTCTTAAAGATCTTATTTATTTCTTGAAATAATTTTGCTATATTGCACTAAGATGTTACAATAGGAACTCGAGGACATGTTACTGATAACTCATTATGATGCCATACAACGACAAACACAATAACTTTATTGTAAGAACTAATATCATTATTACACTTTTCCACAGGTAGCAAAAGCTAATCAAGGCGGGACGGTAGAATAATTGAGAGTTGGGATAAACACCTTTTAAATTAATATTATTATATAAAAACAAAGTTACAGAGACAACGACTTTACAGTTCACTAATTAGCTAAATCTTTTTGCGAGCTTAGTGAATCAAATGGAGCTCGTTCTTATCTCCAATTACTGTAGTGCTAAGCGCGTTATAGACTGCGAGCAGTCCCTTTCATTTCCTCATAATCAGTCGAATGTAGTAGCTCGAGCGGCGAAACTGCGTTTTTTGCTTGCAGTTTCGCCGCTCAAACTTCTAAATTCGACTGATTAGGAAGAAAAGAAAGGGACTGCTCGCAGTCTAAGCGCGTTAGAGCATTTGATTTCCCCTCGCAGCCGAAGTTAACTCTACACGGTTGCTGGTAATAATTAAGCGACCTCATAAAAATGGAGGGCTGAGTTAGCTTTGGTTGGCAGAAAACAAAGTCACAGAAAGTTGCATATCACGACAGAGCCGAGAGTCTTACTCGGAACATATTGAGACAATATTGGCGTACCAACTGCGCCATCCACGCCGAGTGCCACGAGAGAAAAATCAATTGTGAATTTTAAAGTCGTAAACATAATTATTTTAGCCAGTCCAGCTTTTCTATGATAATAGTGTTTCTATAAAGTCATTTACTTCCTTTAAAATACAGTGAAACTTTGGTTTGTAAGTGACAGAATTTTTCAGACCCGGCCAAAGTTACAGTAAAATGTATGAAAACCTGTAACCTCGATTTCAAAACAAACGTAAAATTCACCTCGATTTCAAAACAGGATAAAGCGTAAAAACAAAACAGAGTTTTTCTTCTACTCTATTTATGGATAAGTTTCAGGTGTTAAACCTATTGTTTTCTTAGAGACACAAACTCAAGCTCGGGCTTCAGGAAAATTCTTTGTCACTTGGTTTCAAAAAATGATCAAAAATACAAACATAATTTTCTAATTCTTTTATGGAAACATGGGCATAACAGTTGTTTTCCCTGCCTTCATACCCTGGTGGATCGAGGCGAACGTTTGGGAGAATTCGAGAGCAGATCAGTGAAAACCCGAGACGCAGTTATATGCACGTATGTTAAGTTCTATTTCTTTTATGAAACTGTAATTTCTTACAACTTGAAGACAGCCAGCCATATATCACTCACGTCAGTTTTCGTGCTTCATAACGGCTATAAAACACTATTGTTGACCAATCAAAACGCACGTACTATCCAAATTATTTTATAAAAAAGAAATAAAACATGTTTTCCGTGCCTTCACAGCTTGGTGTATGGTGGCCTAGGACTCCCATAAGAAAATCGTACAATTTCAAGATTTTGTATAAAATTTTCTTTCAAAATTTGAAACATTTTGGAAAACACAATACTGGTGAAAACCTCAGCAAAATTTGTGAGAATTCTCTAGCAGGTGAAAACTCTCGACTACGTCTACGGATTTCACTGATATGAAAGCACGGAGACCATGTTTTATTCCTCGCGGTTCCGTAGGAACGCGAGGTTAGGTTTCGCCTTCGTTATTTTTTTTATTCTTCGTCTACCACAAAACGCAGTCACGTGGTCAATCGAACTAACGAATTGGATTGTTTTGTTCTTTCTTAGATCTTCTATGGAACTTTAACTTAATGTTTGAGTTAAACTATAAAAGGTATTTCTTTCATAAATTTGGGTTGCAAAAAAGCAAAATGTTAAGAAAAATTAAAAAATAAAACAAAAAAAAAAATTTAAATGTGTACTGTCTAGACTGCAGCTTTTCAGTTGACGGTA
>ERZ1740055.321-NODE-321-length-11986-cov-7.361998_pt1 | contig 11986 bp, 6 predicted proteins | sample MGYA00581747_ERZ1740055 | MGnify/ENA primary metagenome ERZ1740055 (study PRJEB43018, sample SAMN04849739) | marine metagenome | isolation source: floating plastic debris | place: Pacific Ocean | collected 2008-08-28 | study: EMG produced TPA metagenomics assembly...
CTCCCTAGGGAAATATTTCCTCGCCTCAATCCTCCACGGTTACCAAATCCAAGATGGCGGCCTAATACGAAAATGTGTACTCGCGCGTCCAAAATACGCCTGCACTGCAGGCTAATACAAGTGCTTCTCATTTTAGTACAATTTGATTTTCACAATACATACGAGTTTTATGCACCTTAATTTACAGAGATCAGGTGAATAAAGTTATTAATATCTCCACACTTCTTGAGTATTCCTAGCTTGAAAAGAAAGAAATGACAATTTACACTGTATTCTCATGTCACCATAACGTATTAATTTTTAATTAATCATTTTCACAATCAGAACTGTCATACATGCACAAGTTCAGAAGCAGTTTCTTGAAGACTTGTTGCTGTGAGTAAATCTCATCTTCAAGATCTTGAACCTCTTCGTTTAGGAAATCCACTTTTTCAGTCAGAGTAATAATGGTCTCCCGGAGCTCTTCGCCTTCACTTTTGCGTGTTGACACAGTTGCAGTTGCTGTCGCTGGGGGCAGTTTTCTTAATTTTTTTCCCTTAACGCCAGAGGCCAAGTGCATTTGATACATCTGTTGACTCTGACACAGGAGGGCCGTTAATGGAAATTTGCAAGAGGCATTCCAGCCGGTCATCTTTGCAATTTATTACCGTGCAATTTTTGTACCATTTCCAAGATGTTTTGGCAATGCTTATCGAATGTATGCTAACCAGAGCCTGTGATACAGGACTTGATAACTCCAAGTGCTGTGGCACCAACAAGAGGAACCGTGAGGCTCATCAGAGAATCAAGAGACTTCATTATCTCAGAGATGGTGCTATCACCTTTGTAGAGAGTGAGAAAACTTCTGATCTCTTTCTGGTGGTACCAGAGAGCATTGCCATTGTGATAGTTAATGGGGGCCCTGTTTCCCACCTGTCTTTCAAAGTTTGAATTTTTTGTTAGTGTTTGTGTCCCTTTTCTCGAGGGTTCCTTGCTAGTAACAAGCTGAGTCTTATTAGTATCCATTGGGAGGAAGCCCTCAAATATTGCTGACCTTCTTTTGGTCTTACAGCTCTGCTGATGGAATAACTGCAGCCATCAAAATTGTTGCATACATACTTGAGTTGCCCTTGGTTTGTAGTGAAGCAAGAGTTTTCTGTGGCAGAGAACAATTATCAAGGTCCTTCAGACCTTTCACCAAAGTAATTTTGAAGTTTTTTGATAGTCAATTATATTGACCTTTAAAAGTTCAGGGGTTACGTCATCCAACAGAAGTCACTTGAATTTCGTCATAACTTCAGCTCTGTCAGACATAGTCCTTTAGAATGGAGTCTTGCTTTCTCCCTAATACCCCAAAACGAACCTTTGCAATCTCATTTAAAGTTTGCTTGTTAATAGAGAGAAGAGTGTTGGAGCACTCTGAGAGGTACAGACAGGATATCCAATGTTTTTCACTCCTTCAGTGGTGCTGATAAAAATTGTCCTGTATTTGTTTTCTGGTACCATCATTCATCAAAATATTGGTAGTGCTTTTGCCATCTTTCTCAGATAGCATAGCCCTGTCAGCTTTATAAAGTACCATGAATTGTGCTTCATACATCAGGTGATTGATAGCTCCATAAGATGGTAGCCTTTCTACCTGAAAGTCAGTCAATTTCTCGATGATCACTTTGATTGCTGATGCAATGCTTCTTATCTTAACCTTTTCACTCCCTGCCCTTGTTAGCATAATACCCTGTTATTCCAAGAGGCAATCAAAGGACTGCACAGTAATTAAACCTCAAAACAAAAGACATATGCTCAATAGATTTCTAGGCCACTACATGCCAACAAAGTGAAGATAAATTTGAAAGTTTGAAAAATTCAAAATTGCTGCCATTTTGTCTGGCCCAGTGATATAGTGAACTCTTTATAATTTTCAACGAATGTTGCTTTTCATTACAACTTTACTACAAAACTATAGATTAATATCTGGCAAAAAATTCAGAATAAAAAGATACAAATATACACTTAAATTATGGTAAAAGGTCAACTACAGTATTTTAGCGGATGGACCAATCAGTGGGGCAGAGTGAGACCTGCACTGTTGGCACATGAACACAGTTCTGATTGGGGTCATTTTTCCTTCCCATTTACTTTGCACGCACTCCCTTTTATTTCCAACTCATACACTTTTGTGGGGACCTTGCGGCTGTGTTGTAGAGGGTGGACTGCCAGGTAGTGGCTGATTTCTTGACTGAAACTTACTGATTGAAGCTTTCCCAAGCTCGAGACAAAAGTTCAATTGAGGGCAATTTTTTTGTTTTCCTTCACACTCTAATACATAGGTATTGCAGGCAGCCAAGTTGAAAGCGAACCATAAAAGATATCTGTACCACTTTCTTGACTGGCTGCCTACATAATAAAAAGTATGTAGCTGGGCAGCCCAATCATTGGCACCCATGTTTGGTGTGTAAACATCTGAAACATGAGACTTAACGATGTCGACCTCTTGCCAACAAACTGTTTTCTTTACCTTCCGGGACTGCTCTAAAGGTGAAAATATGTAATTAAAATTAAGACATCCCTTTTGTCTTGCTATTTTGTGAAAAGTTTGTTTCCTTTTTGTCTTTGAACCAGCTCCCCCACTTGGTTAGCATCTTGTTTGTTCCTGGTAGCATTCCTTTCCTGTTGTAGTGTATGGTTGAACAAGAGTAAGTTTGCTTCATCAACAGGTGATTGCAGAGCTTTGGGCTTGAAAAAATTGTCATAAAAGATGTACCTGTTTTCATTAAATAAGGCTCAACCATTTTCATCACCACATTGTACTTGAGTCCTTGTATGTGAGAAGTGCCAGCTTCACTTCAGGTAAACAAAAAAGTTCTAAACAAAACCATTCTTTGAACTGGCTACCATCCAAACTTTTATCCCGTATTTTGTTGGCTTTGTGCGCATGTACTGACAAAATGAAAGGCGGCCTTTAAAGGCCACCATTTTCACATCGACACTTTCCAGGAGAATAAACCTTTTGACTACTCTGCAAAACCTTTGATAAAATGGCATGAACTTTGTACAGGTGATCGTAGTTAGCATCACTACGTGCTGAAGCTGTTTGTGAGTTTGAGAAATGTAGAAAATGCAAAATCTCTTGGTACCTTTTTCTTGACTTAATTCATGTTATGGCATCATTGCTGAGAAAGAGTTCGTTCGACCAGTAGTCAGAAATATTTGGCAATATATTTATTTCCATTATAACAGATATGCCGAGAAATGCATTCATTTCATCGGAAGACAAATCTCCCCATTGCTCAAGCTGCTGTTGGTTGTTCCATACATTTTTATTTTACAAAATGTTTAAAAAAAGAAAACAAAACTTGAAGTCATACGATTAAGGTGACAATAAAGAAAAAGAAAAGAAAAGAAAAGAAGAGATAGAAATTTTAAATTTTAACTATATTCACTGTCATCTCATTAATTCATGCACAAAACTTAAATCATGGTTAAAATCATCTGAAATTTAGCAGACAGTTTTATTTGATAGTTCACCTTCATTCTTGTAATAGAAAACTGCAGGATGCAGAGTGCACTGCTGGTTGTTCCAATGACTGGTTGTTCCTAAGTATAATGGTCTGTTTCTTCTACAATGAAGTTAAGAGTTTCCTAGCCAAATACCTCCCAAAATTTCTCTGCTCCCTTTTCAAAATTCCATGATTCCCTGTCATTTCGGGAATAATACAGGATTTTTTTGGGGGCTGTTCAGGAGTGAACGGGTTAACATCTAAGTTTAACGGTTCAGTAATCACTTCATGAACTTGATCAATATATTTCCCATTCTGAAAAGTCTAAAATCTCTGAATCAGACGTATCTAATAATTTTCTCAATTCCTTTTCAGTGGTCTTAATCAACTCCTTCCATCTTTGAAGTATAGAGTTCTGGGACAAATGATTTCTTGGTTACGATTACTTTAGGCCCGTTCGCACTAGTTCAAAAGTCTTATTGCGGCATCCACCAAATTTTAGATAAAAATTTTCAGATACAATTATATTGGTTTGAAAATCGTGTTTGCACTAAGGAAAACCAATTTTTAGTTTGTTTGTGCACGTGATCTAATTGCTTGGCGGTTTTCAAGGTCACTCAAGCAAGCAAACATCATGTTCCCGTGAAATCTTATAGCTCTTCTTTGTATATTTTTTGTGTTGCATAATTATCATGGCGAACCAACAACTTCTTCTAGTGCTCGCAGCACTTAGATTCCAGTTGATTAGAGCTGAAAACCTGATCATTCTTCTAAATAATTTAAATCGCCGAAGAAACCGCCCAAGATTCCACCCATACTGGATGTTCCCATGGCCAGAAGAAGGATGGTTCGATATATGTTATAAATGACATGTACCTGAAATCTTTTTTTGCCGCCAACTGAGAATGAATCGAGTGACACTCAATACGTTACTTGCGAGAATCAGACCGCACATTTAAAGATAGGACACGAGATTTCGAAGTTGTATTCTACCCAAAAAAGTACTAGCAATCGGGCTGTATCGTCTGGCACGTGGTGGCACTTAAGAAAACACGTCCCTGAGTATGAATGTAGGGAAATCCACAGTTTATGAAGCCTTTCACGATATTGTTGACACATTATACGAAACGCGACATGAATTCATTAAATTCCCTATGACTGTAGCAGAAACAGCCCAGTTGATTGCAACATTTGACCTGTTTAGGTGTGTTGTTGTTGGAGCGATCGATGGGACACACATGAAAATCAAAGCGTCTAAGGAGAGTGCGGTCGATTATTACAGCCACTACCAGCAACATGATGTTGTACTGCAAGGGGTTGTAAATGGATGGAGGCTCTTTATAGATGTTGCTACTGCTTTTCAGGGAATTTGCATGACGCAAGAGTATGTCGAAACAGTAACCTATTTCGAAGCGCAGAAAAGTGAGACATTTTACAAGGGCCGATACATGTGATTGTGGTAACAACTCCCAAAGGCAAGAGTGAAGGTTGAGCAGGCTTATGGAGTTTTGAATGGCTGCTGGCATATTCTTGATTATATTCAAGAGTGCAACATTAGCTTTATTTCCAAAATAATGTTTGCATGCTGTGTTTTGCATAATTTTTGTATTTTAGCTGGTGAAGAATGGGACAATGAGAATGCAAATGACTTCGATAACGGCGATCAGGCAGATGATGGCAATATTTTGAGGGACGGAGACGAAATATGGGAGGTGTTGAATCTCTAAAAGCGGAGCACTGAATCAGTGAATGAATTGTTGCAGTTCATACTGGGTTACAATAAAATGCATGGACTCGGTAATATTGTAACAACTATTTTAATTAACACAACTGCAGCTGTTTGTTTAGTACAAGGACAGTTCACAGTTTGTTATTTTTCATTTACGTTGCAGTTTAAGAAAGATACAAACAAAATCAATCGAGAATGCCAACTCTTGTTAACAAAACAGGTTCCATTAGTCATACGGAGCCGGGTGTATTACAGGGTACATCTCTTGTCTGTACAAAAAAGGATTGTGATAAAAATAAGATGGATCGTAGGTGAAGTTCCTGGTGATATGAGGTGAAAGTGGTCGTAGAGGACGTCTTCCGTCCATGTCAATGTGAGTGGGAAATGGCTTGTCACGAGTTTCGTGAGTAAACACATTGCGTAATTTAGGGCTGTATTTAATGTTGTTGACAGATTAATGACATCGGGTTGGCAAAGAACAAAAGGTTTTAGCGCCTACCAAAAAATTGGAGGCCTCTGAAGCTCCACGACGGCTTCTTTGAAGTTTTGTGGAGTCAACCAAAATTCTCGAAATATTGGTAAGCTTGTTTGCACTGAAAAAGTGCGTGTGTTGACAGATATTTTTGCAAAACAAACAAACTCGTCACCTAATAATGCAAATGGGCCCTTTGCCTTTCTCTCTTTCTACAATTCACGAAGAAGTCTGTGGAGAAACATTTATGGACAAAAAATTAACATCCCTCTTTAAACAAACAATAATTTTAAACAATTTTCTGTGATCTAATCAATTGATTAGATCACAGAAAATTGTTTAAAATTATTGTTTGTTTAAAGAGGGATGTTAATTTTTTGTCCATAAATGTTTCTCCACAGACTTCTTCGTGAATTGTAGAAAGAGAGAAAGGCAAAGGGCCCATTTGCATTATTAGGTGACGAGTTTGTTTGTTTTGCAAAAATATCTGTCAACACACGCACTTTTTCAGTGCAAACAAGCTTACCAATATTTCGAGAATTTTGGTTGACTCCACAAAACTTCAAAGAAGCCGTCGTGGAGCTTCAGAGGCCTCCAATTTTTTGGTAGGCGCTAAAACCTTTTGTTCTTTGCCAACCCGATGTCATTAATCTGTCAACAACATTAAATACAGCCCTAAATTACGCAATGTGTTTACTCACGAAACTCGTGACAAGCCATTTCCCACTCACATTGACATGGACGGAAGACGTCCTCTACGACCACTTTCACCTCATATCACCAGGAACTTCACCTACGATCCATCTTATTTTTATCACAATCCTTTTTTGTACAGACAAGAGATGTACCCTGTAATACACCCGGCTCCGTATGACTAATGGAACCTGTTTTGTTAACAAGAGTTGGCATTCTCGATTGATTTTGTTTGTATCTTTCTTAAACTGCAACGTAAATGAAAAATAACAAACTGTGAACTGTCCTTGTACTAAACAAACAGCTGCAGTTGTGTTAATTAAAATAGTTGTTACAATATTACCGAGTCCATGCATTTTATTGTAACCCAGTATGAACTGCAACAATTCATTCACTGATTCAGTGCTCCGCTTTTAGAGATTCAACACCTCCCATATTTCGTCTCCGTCCCTCAAAATATTGCCATCATCTGCCTGATCGCCGTTATCGAAGTCATTTGCATTCTCATTGTCCCATTCTTCACCAGCTAAAATACAAAAATTATGCAAAACACAGCATGCAAACATTATTTTGGAAATAAAGCTAATGTTGCACTCTTGAATATAATCAAGAATATGCCAGCAGCCATTCAAAACTCCATAAGCCTGCTCAACCTTCACTCTTGCCTTTGGGAGTTGTTACCACAATCACATGTATCGGCCCTTGTAAAATGTCTCACTTTTCTGCGCTTCGAAATAGGTTACTGTTTCGACATACTCTTGCGTCATGCAAATTCCCTGAAAAGCAGTAGCAACATCTATAAAGAGCCTCCATCCATTTACAACCCCTTGCAGTACAACATCATGTTGCTGGTAGTGGCTGTAATAATCGACCGCACTCTCCTTAGACGCTTTGATTTTCATGTGTGTCCCATCGATCGCTCCAACAACAACACACCTAAACAGGTCAAATGTTGCAATCAACTGGGCTGTTTCTGCTACAGTCATAGGGAATTTAATGAATTCATGTCGCGTTTCGTATAATGTGTCAACAATATCGTGAAAGGCTTCATAAACTGTGGATTTCCCTACATTCATACTCAGGGACGTGTTTTCTTAAGTGCCACCACGTGCCAGACGATACAGCCCGATTGCTAGTACTTTTTTGGGTAGAATACAACTTCGAAATCTCGTGTCCTATCTTTAAATGTGCGGTCTGATTCTCGCAAGTAACGTATTGAGTGTCACTCGATTCATTCTCAGTTGGCGGCAAAAAAAGATTTCAGGTACATGTCATTTATAACATATATCGAACCATCCTTCTTCTGGCCATGGGAACATCCAGTATGGGTGGAATCTTGGGCGGTTTCTTCGGCGATTTAAATTATTTAGAAGAATGATCAGGTTTTCAGCTCTAATCAACTGGAATCTAAGTGCTGCGAGCACTAGAAGAAGTTGTTGGTTCGCCATGATAATTATGCAACACAAAAAATATACAAAGAAGAGCTATAAGATTTCACGGGAACATGATGTTTGCTTGCTTGAGTGACCTTGAAAACCGCCAAGCAATTAGATCACGTGCACAAACAAACTAAAAATTGGTTTTCCTTAGTGCAAACACGATTTTCAAACCAATATAATTGTATCTGAAAATTTTTATCTAAAATTTGGTGGATGCCGCAATAAGACTTTTGAACTAGTGCGAACGGGCCTAAAGTAATCGTAACCAAGAAATCATTTGTCCCAGAACTCTATACTTCAAAGATGGAAGGAGTTGATTAAGACCACTGAAAAGGAATTGAGAAAATTATTAGATACGTCTGATTCAGAGATTTTAGACTTTTCAGAATGGGAAATATATTGATCAAGTTCATGAAGTGATTACTGAACCGTTAAACTTAGATGTTAACCCGTTCACTCCTGAACAGCCCCCAAAAAAATCCTGTATTATTCCCGAAATGACAGGGAATCATGGAATTTTGAAAAGGGAGCAGAGAAATTTTGGGAGGTATTTGGCTAGGAAACTCTTAACTTCATTGTAGAAGAAACAGACCATTATACTTAGGAACAACCAGTCATTGGAACAACCAGCAGTGCACTCTGCATCCTGCAGTTTTCTATTACAAGAATGAAGGTGAACTATCAAATAAAACTGTCTGCTAAATTTCAGATGATTTTAACCATGATTTAAGTTTTGTGCATGAATTAATGAGATGACAGTGAATATAGTTAAAATTTAAAATTTCTATCTCTTCTTTTCTTTTCTTTTCTTTTTCTTTATTGTCACCTTAATCGTATGACTTCAAGTTTTGTTTTCTTTTTTTAAACATTTTGTAAAATAAAAATGTATGGAACAACCAACAGCAGCTTGAGCAATGGGGAGATTTGTCTTCCGATGAAATGAATGCATTTCTCGGCATATCTGTTATAATGGAAATAAATATATTGCCAAATATTTCTGACTACTGGTCGAACGAACTCTTTCTCAGCAATGATGCCATAACATGAATTAAGTCAAGAAAAAGGTACCAAGAGATTTTGCATTTTCTACATTTCTCAAACTCACAAACAGCTTCAGCACGTAGTGATGCTAACTACGATCACCTGTACAAAGTTCATGCCATTTTATCAAAGGTTTTGCAGAGTAGTCAAAAGGTTTATTCTCCTGGAAAGTGTCGATGTGAAAATGGTGGCCTTTAAAGGCCGCCTTTCATTTTGTCAGTACATGCGCACAAAGCCAACAAAATACGGGATAAAAGTTTGGATGGTAGCCAGTTCAAAGAATGGTTTTGTTTAGAACTTTTTTGTTTACCTGAAGTGAAGCTGGCACTTCTCACATACAAGGACTCAAGTACAATGTGGTGATGAAAATGGTTGAGCCTTATTTAATGAAAACAGGTACATCTTTTATGACAATTTTTTCAAGCCCAAAGCTCTGCAATCACCTGTTGATGAAGCAAACTTACTCTTGTTCAACCATACACTACAACAGGAAAGGAATGCTACCAGGAACAAACAAGATGCTAACCAAGTGGGGGAGCTGGTTCAAAGACAAAAAGGAAACAAACTTTTCACAAAATAGCAAGACAAAAGGGATGTCTTAATTTTAATTACATATTTTCACCTTTAGAGCAGTCCCGGAAGGTAAAGAAAACAGTTTGTTGGCAAGAGGTCGACATCGTTAAGTCTCATGTTTCAGATGTTTACACACCAAACATGGGTGCCAATGATTGGGCTGCCCAGCTACATACTTTTTATTATGTAGGCAGCCAGTCAAGAAAGTGGTACAGATATCTTTTATGGTTCGCTTTCAACTTGGCTGCCTGCAATACCTATGTATTAGAGTGTGAAGGAAAACAAAAAAATTGCCCTCAATTGAACTTTTGTCTCGAGCTTGGGAAAGCTTCAATCAGTAAGTTTCAGTCAAGAAATCAGCCACTACCTGGCAGTCCACCCTCTACAACACAGCCGCAAGGTCCCCACAAAAGTGTATGAGTTGGAAATAAAAGGGAGTGCGTGCAAAGTAAATGGGAAGGAAAAATGACCCCAATCAGAACTGTGTTCATGTGCCAACAGTGCAGGTCTCACTCTGCCCCACTGATTGGTCCATCCGCTAAAATACTGTAGTTGACCTTTTACCATAATTTAAGTGTATATTTGTATCTTTTTATTCTGAATTTTTTGCCAGATATTAATCTATAGTTTTGTAGTAAAGTTGTAATGAAAAGCAACATTCGTTGAAAATTATAAAGAGTTCACTATATCACTGGGCCAGACAAAATGGCAGCAATTTTGAATTTTTCAAACTTTCAAATTTATCTTCACTTTGTTGGCATGTAGTGGCCTAGAAATCTATTGAGCATATGTCTTTTGTTTTGAGGTTTAATTACTGTGCAGTCCTTTGATTGCCTCTTGGAATAACAGGGTATTATGCTAACAAGGGCAGGGAGTGAAAAGGTTAAGATAAGAAGCATTGCATCAGCAATCAAAGTGATCATCGAGAAATTGACTGACTTTCAGGTAGAAAGGCTACCATCTTATGGAGCTATCAATCACCTGATGTATGAAGCACAATTCATGGTACTTTATAAAGCTGACAGGGCTATGCTATCTGAGAAAGATGGCAAAAGCACTACCAATATTTTGATGAATGATGGTACCAGAAAACAAATACAGGACAATTTTTATCAGCACCACTGAAGGAGTGAAAAACATTGGATATCCTGTCTGTACCTCTCAGAGTGCTCCAACACTCTTCTCTCTATTAACAAGCAAACTTTAAATGAGATTGCAAAGGTTCGTTTTGGGGTATTAGGGAGAAAGCAAGACTCCATTCTAAAGGACTATGTCTGACAGAGCTGAAGTTATGACGAAATTCAAGTGACTTCTGTTGGATGACGTAACCCCTGAACTTTTAAAGGTCAATATAATTGACTATCAAAAAACTTCAAAATTACTTTGGTGAAAGGTCTGAAGGACCTTGATAATTGTTCTCTGCCACAGAAAACTCTTGCTTCACTACAAACCAAGGGCAACTCAAGTATGTATGCAACAATTTTGATGGCTGCAGTTATTCCATCAGCAGAGCTGTAAGACCAAAAGAAGGTCAGCAATATTTGAGGGCTTCCTCCCAATGGATACTAATAAGACTCAGCTTGTTACTAGCAAGGAACCCTCGAGAAAAGGGACACAAACACTAACAAAAAATTCAAACTTTGAAAGACAGGTGGGAAACAGGGCCCCCATTAACTATCACAATGGCAATGCTCTCTGGTACCACCAGAAAGAGATCAGAAGTTTTCTCACTCTCTACAAAGGTGATAGCACCATCTCTGAGATAATGAAGTCTCTTGATTCTCTGATGAGCCTCACGGTTCCTCTTGTTGGTGCCACAGCACTTGGAGTTATCAAGTCCTGTATCACAGGCTCTGGTTAGCATACATTCGATAAGCATTGCCAAAACATCTTGGAAATGGTACAAAAATTGCACGGTAATAAATTGCAAAGATGACCGGCTGGAATGCCTCTTGCAAATTTCCATTAACGGCCCTCCTGTGTCAGAGTCAACAGATGTATCAAATGCACTTGGCCTCTGGCGTTAAGGGAAAAAAATTAAGAAAACTGCCCCCAGCGACAGCAACTGCAACTGTGTCAACACGCAAAAGTGAAGGCGAAGAGCTCCGGGAGACCATTATTACTCTGACTGAAAAAGTGGATTTCCTAAACGAAGAGGTTCAAGATCTTGAAGATGAGATTTACTCACAGCAACAAGTCTTCAAGAAACTGCTTCTGAACTTGTGCATGTATGACAGTTCTGATTGTGAAAATGATTAATTAAAAATTAATACGTTATGGTGACATGAGAATACAGTGTAAATTGTCATTTCTTTCTTTTCAAGCTAGGAATACTCAAGAAGTGTGGAGATATTAATAACTTTATTCACCTGATCTCTGTAAATTAAGGTGCATAAAACTCGTATGTATTGTGAAAATCAAATTGTACTAAAATGAGAAGCACTTGTATTAGCCTGCAGTGCAGGCGTATTTTGGACGCGCGAGTACACATTTTCGTATTAGGCCGCCATCTTGGATTTGGTAACCGTGGAGGATTGAGGCGAGGAAATATTTCCCTAGGGAG
>ERZ1740055.322-NODE-322-length-11985-cov-7.214585_pt1 | contig 11985 bp, 5 predicted proteins | sample MGYA00581747_ERZ1740055 | MGnify/ENA primary metagenome ERZ1740055 (study PRJEB43018, sample SAMN04849739) | marine metagenome | isolation source: floating plastic debris | place: Pacific Ocean | collected 2008-08-28 | study: EMG produced TPA metagenomics assembly...
AAGAACTTGCCAAATATGTAATACATCTGAGATTGAAAATGAAACACATTTTCTTCTTAAGTGTAATGCATATAATGATAACTGATAGATATCCTGTTTTTAACACATTTAGCAAATATGACGAAAATTATATTCCTTTACAATAACGTTGACCCTTCATATGCAGATCAGTTGCTGCATATGTAAATACATGTATGGACAAAAGAAAAGAGCAGTTACGATTCTTTAAAGATTATGTAAACTTTACTTAATTATTAGTTATATACACTAATTAACGTTTAGTAATATATATATGGGAATACCGATTTTAGTTGTTGTTGCCTACACAACGCGTATAGGCAGCTGAAATAGCAGACTTTTCTTTACTGCAGTAATTTAACACAGTTATCAATTTTTTCGGCAATGAAAATTTGTAGCGAACTCGGGATTTCAATTTAGTAACGAGTTGGTTTTTTCTTTATTAGTATTACTGTGTTATAGTTATAAGGTAGCTTGGTAAGAAAGCCAGCTCTAAATTCAGGTCCAACCCAAGTGTTGAACATTTCTCTTTGTAAAGTTTCAAGTTGGAAACGAAATAAGTGGACACTAAAATATGTGGGATATAACGTGGCGGTAAAAAAGTCAATATAGACAATAAATATTTTGACACCGGAATTATGACCTAGTTATTTTACTAAAATAATTTTGTTTTAGTAAATTGAACATCACATGACATGTATGTAAGAAATATTATTGGTTATTGTCACATCTTAGCATTGCTAAAACTTTCCGCGTTGTTAGATTTTTTCCAATTGCTATGTGATTCCATTTATAGGGTTACTTTGATGTTGGTTTTGTTTTGATTTTGTTCTCTATCTGCCTGTGGGCTTAGTTTTAACGTTATTTGCTCATGCCTCAAGTTGTCACGTAGCAATATATAACTTATTTATTTATGTCTATTAAACGTACCGAGAGAGGAACCCATGAAAGATATATACTTTAGGAACTTTTTTGTACAGTGAATGAAACTTCCTGTTAGTCAATCCATCACGTTCTCAGAATTTTACGTGACAAATGCATGAGAAACTCAACTCACATACTCAGGAAGTTCACTAAAAATTTTGGCAACTTTTGTTTTTTATCATTAAAGCGTATTAGTTATGTTGCCAGTTTTAGATTTACAGTTTTTTTAAAACAACTTACGAAAATGATAACGCTCGGGCAAAGGAACTTAATCAAGACGAAAGAGAAAACTAAGGCATAGTATAGGATTAAGCTCACTCGGCCTTCCATCCTTACAACTACGAGGTCGGTAAATGTGTACCAGCGTCTGCTGGAAACTAACCTGCGATGGATTAGTGTCCCATCCAGGAGGAGTCAAGAACTCTCGTCCGTTAACACTTCAAAAACTGGAGATAAGCGCCATCTCCATGGGCCACTTGGCTCGTAAAGGATTTAGCTATCTCCCATTTGAGAACACTTTTAAAATATTCACATGTGAAAAAAATAAATTGTAATACCTTGCATGATAACACTTATTCGATAGTTTCATTTTTCAGTCATTGATGGTCAGATTTCAATGGTGATTTTAGAACAGAATGTAACAATAAAATAATTTAAAATAAGGCATTAAAACACGATTATGAGTAAAACAAACGTTTTTGCTCTACATGAGCATCCTCAGGTTTGGCTGGCTTGATGATTCTTCGTATCTTTAATGTGTGCCAGCACTACTTGGACAATAGGCATTGTTTAAGTGATGCCGTTGGGAAACAAGATGAGATGAAAGGATGTAACAAAGTATGAAATATTCGCCGACTAGACTTTCTTCTGAAACACTTACAAATCTTTATCATTTTGCGCTCATTGCTATGTCTTCTGACTTTATAGGCTAAAAAACGAAATTAAGAGACTAAAGATTTTCGGGTAAATATCTTGTAAAATATATTTACAAAATTGGCCATTGCTTTTCTAGAAATTTTTTAATCTACTCGCTTAAGAATTATTTACTAGGAAAGACAAAAATTCCATTACATTTTTATAACTCAAAGTGCTGTCTTTGTTTTTTAAAAACAACTTGGGCCATTGAAAAAACTTTTAGTTGGTTTCATAATAATCCAACAAATTGCGTTAACAAAATTTGATGACGTGTTTTGATTGAGATATTTGCTCACCGTCATTCGTTAATTTGTATTTTCAGTTTCAGCATCAATATTATTGATAGTATCGTGAAAATTATAAGTTTGCTTTTGTTTATTTAAATTTCTCCGACAAAAGTTATAAATATTAATACTTGTTAAGATATTGTTAGTTTCTATAAGTACGTGAGATAAATAGAACTTTTTATTATTCAATTTTCATACACTACGATTTTCTGAATGGCTGATTTGTACCACGTGATACTTGGTTATAATTAACTAAACAACCACCTTGACGTCATTTTCGTGGTGTAATAACACCACTGCCATTACACCATGGCTTCGGCAACTAAAATGTTTTAATAAAGTAATTTTAAAACCTTGTTAAAATTATTCTGTATTCATTTAATAATCATGTTCATGTATTTTCCGATATATTTTGTAGAAAAAAACGGTTAGTTTTTAGTCAAATTTGAAACGAATTGTTCATACCGCACTCGGCAAAGCTTAGTGCGGTATTGAGATTTCTCTTTCGTTGATAGTGAACTCGTGCAGGTAAATCCCGATAATTCACTCACTGAATGCGTTAACCTTTTGGGTAATCCTCATATTCATAATTGGTTTTGTTTGTATAATTTACAACTCTCAGGACATTTTGTTTTATTTCCGCTTACTCAGTTTAAATAATTTAATAAATGGTAGTTTTGTGTTAACAGTGTTTTTGATCTCTTCAGTTTCCGAAAAGAAAAATCGATATTTTTTTCAGTTATTCTGTGCATGTTTCATTTAGTGTATTATCTAACGCTTTAAGAAAATTAACATTTAGAATTCAGCTGTTTTAGTGAAAGAGAAAGATGTTCTTCTATTTAAGCTAAATGGATTGTATGTATTTCGTATTTTTCTTCAGTAAGGTTAAAATTTCAAATGATGCCTAGAGCTACTGTAAATTGAAAATGATAATTGATAATTTGTCTAAAAAGCTTGTAAATCTTTTTAAAAACTTTCGCGTTTTGCCGATCTACGGCATTGTCAGGCAAGTGGAATGTATTAAAGTAAGAACTAGCCCGGAACGATATAGGAATTTATATATTCTTACATGGTAGAACAACACGGTTGAAACTACGACCGTATCTACTGAGCTACTATTCGGATGTGCTGGTCCTATGGACCTCTTGATCCTATGAATCCTGCGAATTACGAATTAGTTTGTATTGAGAAAGTTTTAGTCTCTCTGTTTTTTCTTCTACTTCCCAGAATAGCTGGAGAGATGGGACTAAAGTTGCAGGATTTTACGATAGTCTTTAGTCATGGTTGTTATGAGGTCATGTGTGATTTAATAGTGCAAGATGACGCAACGGCTAGTTACAAGGGGAATCACTGTGAAGACAGGAAAGGACAGATCACCTCATTTATGAATTTGGTTTTTCTTACTTGTTTTTGATAGTATTTTTATTACATAAATTCGATAGGTTTCCTAGCAATAGGAAGTAACAAGAAAAGCTTAAGAATAAACGATATGAGTTATAGAAAGTCTTAACTTTCCTTCCTTTCCGAATAATGTTGTAGCTTTTACTTTTTTCATGTTGTCCGTTCAGTGTTTTGGTAAATTTATTGTGTGAATTAATAGCTGTGTTATTCATTGTCTGTTGGAAACTTAGCATTTTAGAAAAAATGGTGGAGTCTGGGTGCTTTATCAAGGGTCATATTACTTGTGTACTATTTGAAATGTTTGGGACATTTGAGTTTGCCAAGTTAACTTTTAGTTTAAAATGTCTCATGTATTCTATTACATTTTGAACGAAATCAGGCGCAAAAATATAAAAAGAAATTCCGCACAAACTTTACGTAGTCTTAGTTTTAAAAATACATGGCAATATTTTTGTTATTTAGCGCTTTCTACTGGTTTCAAAACTGTCTATTTAACTAAATACAGTTTAATTTTAGCTGCTTCTGTTGTTCATGGTGTTGCTACGTTTCGATGTACACAATGCATTCTCAATTCGTTTTGAAAATATCTTTGTCATAATTTACACAAAGGTGCTATTTTGTAGCCATTTTGGAAATCTGCCAGTTTTGTGTCTGACGATTCTTATGTCACTGTGGTGGAAAATTCTGAATTACGTCTTTCACACTTCTAAATTTGCAAGTCAGCTTTGTTCGAATCAGTTAAGACTATGATCGAAGCTTTTCAGTATTAAACATATAGTGATTGTTGCATTTTGAGTAAGGTTGACCATACATTTTAGCCTGTGGCTATGGTTATCAAACTAACAATAGCTGTCAAACTTGTAGTGTTAAAAATCAAAATATTAAAAATTGCTAGTACGGTTTTTGTCGGCTTTCGAATTTAGAACAAAACAATGAAATTGGTAGCGGAGGACCTAGGAAAGTTGATGATTTTCTTTTAGTCCACTTCCTTTCTTCATTTTGATTTAGTAAATGTTCTCTGGACGAAATTTTTTGTTTTAATCGCGTTTTAAAAACCAATTCTATAATGTTTTGTATTTTTGTGATAAAAATAACGATTACGTTTAATAAACAGAAACGATTTGCCCTTGAAAGATTATCAACGGAGAGCTTAACCTAAAGAGTTAAGACTTTCGTTAAAATATCCGTTTTGTAAGGCAATGGCTTCTAAAATGTTCTTATCCTTAATAAATAAAACATTTATACGGAATTTAAATGAAATTATGAATCGTGATCTGTTTTCCCTTTCGTTCATCTGACATTATCAATATCTAAAACTAATTTGTTGACTCATGCTGTCGTTTTTATTACAACTCGCCTGGGGACTGATTAACAGTTCGCGTGCAGCGTAGTCCTTTTCACCTGGAGAGCTGGCGTTCTCACAATAGCACACACGATTTGTGGAGGTGCATTTGTGTAACTTGCAGTGGTCTAAAGAAAGGTCTGGCACAAAGCCAGTAGATTACCGAATAGGACGACAAATATTGACCAATGACATCTGGTATACAAATTTACCAACCAATCAGCGCGGGCTTGTGACGTGACGCATAAGGTACATGTTGTCGTGTGCAACAGTGCCATAAACCACGAGCCCGCTGTAACTAGTGGATGTTTCTTTAACAGCGCACGACACAACCAAAACAAACCAGACGTAGGCGAACGTGATAATAACAAAGACGTTTTTAAACTAACAAAGTTCTATCAAAGGAAATTCTATCTTTGTCCTTCCCGCCATGCACGTTCCAGAAGTTAATCTTGATGAATCAACAAGTGTTTGTAAGGAATATGGTAGACAGTTGCGTCGAGCTGGAGATAATTTTCTAAACAAGAAATTGTATGAACTCGATCGCCTAAGAAGAGCTAAAAATATGTACCAAATTGCCACTTTCTCTTTGGCTGCCATTTTTGTTGGTGGAATCATTTGGAGGTGGTTAAAAACTTGACAGTTCCTTATGGGGAATTTCCTATCACAAGTTAGTATTTGATTGACATATTTTGTATAGCTTATACTCGCTTGAAGGATTATTGAAAGTTTTGTTGAAGTTTTTTTGTATGGAATGCATTTTAAAATCATCAAAGCTCATTTGCCGATCGTACACAAATCTGACTATAGTTGCGACAGCAACTAGCAAGACTGTCCAACTTCTACCTTATTTACTCATGGTCGTACAGTCGGACTTTGAAGCTTCGTATAAGTTGATTTTCATGTTTCACTAATGCTCTTCAAAAAAATTTTCTTCTCCAGGTTTATCTCCCGTTGAGAAAAGGAAACGGCCTGAAACTAACAGATAAATTTGAAACCCTTCTAAAGAAACAACTGGAAATTTTTCTTGGACTGTTTAACTGTTGGATTGACGGTTAAAATATTCCTTGGAGCCGTGTAAGGAGACAAGGATGAAAGCAGCCTGGTTTTTTTTGAGAGTTGTGACCTTAGCCCTAATGGAGGAACGATTAGGACGTTGTGCTAATTGTGGGTTAAAATAAACTGGCGGCGTATTGCTGACCTAGGCATTAAACTCGGTGGTTGGCGTCGATTCGATGTATATATCGACCTGAATGGTTCACAGCACATTAAAGGATAATTTAAAGGGATAAAAATAAGCCACGATAGAACTCAAGAAGCTTGGATTTTTACATCCTTTTGGTCTACGGGATTTGTGCCAGAAGCTGAAATTGATTGTCATGTAGCTGGTAGGAGTGATCGCTCTACTTCATTACTTGGGGCCAAGGTTATTGTTTTTTGTCATATTCGACGTAATGCCATGATTTGTGATTGTCAAGCGAACCAAATCCTTCAATTCATCATCATTTGACCATATGATCCAAAGAACAAACATAACGGCACGCGTATAAAGTAAAAAAATCTCTGTTCGATTCTTTCCGTTTCCGGTTTTTTGTAGAGACACTTGTTGCCAGTGACCAACAGAACCCTGTTCATTTCCTTTTATGAAAAAGTTTATTTGTACATTATTTTCTTCGTTTTAGAAGAATACAAAAGGCGGTGCGTGACCTCAACGCGAGAATTTGCCATTTCCCCTCAAAGAGGAGATAAATCTGATGAAAATTGCGAATCTGTTTCGGCAAGTGGCGATTGGCCCGCGGCTTGAGCAGTTTCACGCCAACTATATCTCTGTAACCGCGGGTAATTTTGGCGCGAAAGTAGCCAAAATAACTACAAATTGGCATTTAAAAATTTCGCCAAGGTGTTCTATTTTTACGCTTGTAGATTTTTCATGTAGATATCAAGATTTATGAAATTAAAGCACTGTAAATATTATGTAAACAATATGTAAATAGTTTTTATTTTGTATTTGATGTTAATAACACAAATGAATATGAAAGAGAGAATATTGGACACGTTTTGTAATTTTGTACAGATCAAAAGTGACATAACCAAAAACAAAGAGGAAGAAAACAATAAAGAAATACCAAGACGTAAGAATGTGCCTAAAAGTTTATACATTGTTTGAACGGTTTATTACTAATACGTTGCCGTCCCATAAGCTACAGAATGAAAACTAAGTATTTAGCATCATGGAAGTTGTAGATGAATTTTACTCCAGTTCAAAAACTCTAGTTTTCTTATAACGTCATAATGTTTCTCACACTTTATACGTACATTGTAAAACGTGTTTTGAAATATACAATGTTGATAAATAGCTTTTGGTAACAAAAAACTCCTGTTCAGTACGAACAAACGTGCCTTCCAGCACAACTGGAAGATAAAATAAAACTCTTCGTCATGTACTGCAAATAAAAGGACCTTCAATCGTTAAAGGACAACTTAGACGATATTTATCTTGGCTTATTAACGGAGGTCAAACCACAAGTTCAGTGTAAACATTTCGAAGAGAAGGCTGTTATAATGCTATATTACATTGCAATACAAAGATGCTGATGGTATCATCTAGAGTTTCTAGCGCTCAGTAAATGTTTTTTTTAATCCAATTATTGGAGGATGAGATATTTTTTGCAACTTTCGGCTTGATATTCCTCTAGAGATAATAGGCTATGTGCAGCAGTATTTCTATAGGCAGTTACATATTCATAATTAATTTTCTATACTCGAAGCTACCAAACCGTTGCCAAAGCTGATTTTGCTCAAAGTCAAACAATGAACATCATTCATGAACCTACTTTCCATGACAAGTTAATTTTATTGTAACTTTGAAGATTTCATAAACTGGTTCAAAAGTTATTGCTTGTTTTATCTAAATACTGGATTTTGCCGCGCATGGGCGCTCTTCAATATTGCTCCTTGAATTTGGATAAGCTGCTGGTCACTAAGATTAATTGACACTTCACAAGCGCACTTTTCCTTTGTTGTCTGGTAATAAAACTACAGTTTAGTGCCCACTCATTATATTTTTAAACTTCATGAAGAAAAGGCACAATCAAAGTGAAAAAAATTCGGTCTGTTGGTCATCAAAATTTAGCTGGAAACCTTGTTGTTTGGAGCTACTCGAAAGCCAGACAATGCATTTTATCGGCGATGAGAGCCAGACTGTTCTTGTTTTTTAAAGAAATGCACTTTGCAAACCATCTACGTGGTAATTATCTTGTGTTAAAATCCCCCCGCGGTTTCTATTGTTTTCAGGTACAGACACGCGCGCTTTCGAAAGCTTTTGTCAAACTGAGTCTTTTAAGTGAAATTTATTTCTGTCTCAGGATTTGGCCGGAGACAATTTGTAATTTATTGGTTTACAGGTTTTACGACTTGTACGAGTAGGCAAATCTATGAACACTGTGCTGCACGCCAAAACTTGATAACATTGGTTCCATTTTTAGAACTGATAAACGGACCGGCCATTAAACTTCATTAGCATAACATTTCCAAGCTTAAACACACTTGAAAATAACTAATCTTAATAAGAATTGAATATTGAATCCAATTGTCTCAGTAGAAAATGACTATTTCTGTTTTATTGCAAATTTTGAAAGGTAAAGCGCACTTTTGAGAAACTTAGCTGAAACTTTCCTTCTTATTGAAAAGATGGCATATTAAATGTATGTTCGTCAATGTTATGTTTCAATAGCCTGGGGACGCTAGGCGGGAACTCGACTAAAGGACAACTCCATCAATACACAAATGCTTGCTCAATATATGCGTTCTGCAGCGAAGACTTCCAACTGGCTTAAGCTTTTTAATCGTGTAACTTAAATGATACTTAACACCAGGTAACATCTCAGGAGTAAAGGATATTTTAAAACAAGTATTTTTGTCTTTTAACGCTTATGCTGCCGTTAAAATCTGTTAAATAACTTTTGCCAGTTTTTGATGTTTTGCTAAGAATAAGTAGAATGCTTAGTAGGGAGAATTTCAATGGATATTTGATTAATATTTTAGTAGGGCCTAGGGATAAAACTAAAATAACTCCAAAGGATAACTTCACTGACATTTACAATATTTCATGAATCTCTTGACTTATCGTTAAGTTGGGAATGAGCAGAAAATTTGTTTTTTGGTTTGTTTTACAAAACAAATTATCAATGGAGCTCCTACTGTAATAGGTACACTACTGTTTCTAAAAACGATGGCTTACAAACTTGGAAGGTATCACGTTTTACTGAAACCCTGGTTATGTTGTGTCTGAATCTCATATAAATAGTCTCCAACTTATTAAATGCGACATGTTAATACAAGTTCCGTGAAGACAAATTCACCATGCAGCGAGTTTATTAGCCAAGAATCCACAGTTTCTTTAACTAATCCCCGTGAGAAATATGATTCCGCATACAGGAAGTGCGAATCTGATGACAAATAGAACTCAAAATGAGTTCGCTTTTAAAAAACAGTTGCTGCTTTTGTATTAGTCCTAAGATGACAGGTGACGGTCTGTCTCATTTGTAAAAGTAAAATGGCAGCGGTAAAGGAGCTTCATTAAAATATTAGTCATGCCAGTAATCAATACAAAACTCTTTTGTGTGTGTTTTTTTTGGCAGCAATTGATTTGCACAATTGCCGTTTAACTTAGCTACAAGCCGTGAAAGAATACGATGAAATTTTTAATCCTACTTCAAAACTATAGTTCTCTTTTGAAATACTTTGTACTTGAGGCACCCATCGCCTTCATGGCGAGCTGAAGTATAAAAATACTAATTTACCAGACTCCTGGAATTTAGAGACTTTGAAAGTTCTAAGTGTGCAAAAATAGATGTCGTTATTCTGAGCTGCTCTTTTTCTCCTCGTTTACTCTATCCATCTCTAACACGAGCGTCAAATATCCTTTGAATTGTCGACCTTTTTGACCCAAGATCAACAAATCCGTCTATTGGTGTTTATTTCATCCTTTTAGGGGCCTTTAAAAAGATCCTGCGGCTACCAGTGTCATTAGCATGGTATTCCGAAAGTTAATCATAGTACAAATCAGCGACAGTTTTATATAACTTAATTAACACTCATTAAGAAAATGTGCAGACGATATTACTTGGATCATGGATCATAAAAGTTATTTGCTTAAAATTTTTTTTAAAGAAAATAATAAATCGTTCTTTCGAATCGAGCCCAGCTATTCGGGCGGTTTTCGGCTGGTTTCTCGAGAATGAATGTTTATAAATAGACATGGTGTTTCTTTTGCCCACATAGGTTATTCCTAGCCTCGATTTAATTCTTTTTTTTTTAATTTGACTTGTTGAATACTCACTTACGCTTTTGACTTGTTGAATACTCACTTACGCTTTTAAGATAAAGTTTTTTTATAAAAGTTTTTTTTAATAACTATTTCTATGTAAAACATTTCGTACAATCTTGAAGTACGTCGGCGAGCGAGTTTAACATGTAAATTAAACAACTCGTGGCTGAAAAATTTTCGATCATCTTTTTAGATACTTTAAGGAGCTGACAGCATTAATATCCAGATAGAAAAATACCTTTGAGACCGAAAGAAGATTAAAAACGCTAGACTACTCGTTAGACAGTTTATGGCGAGGTCGTTACTCGTAAGCATTTCATACTCTCGCGAGTTGTCTAAATTATAAGAATTGATGTATTAGTTCGAAACGCCAGTAAAATATTAAAATGGTATTAAAAGTTTTAAAAACAAACATTTTCGACTATTAAGTCATCTTCTTTTAATGCAATTATAATATTAATTAGTATTGATATTTTTGCACAGTCTCCATTTCAGCTTTGTCCCTGTGTTACTAAGAAAATGTCGAAATTCCCCGCTCCAACGACCTAACTTAGATTATTTGGGTTCATTGCATAAATTTGATGTGTCCGCCATTTTATTTGGACGACTAATAGAATTTTTTTTTAGTTTCGTGATTCAAGAGTCTAACACGATGCTATAAGCAGTTTAGAAGTTTAAAAACTCAGAATCAGATGCTAAGTATTAGTATTGTTTCCCCAAAAATTTTATAATTTCATGCATGCTTTCACAATAGTGCAGTACTGTCAGGGTTTTTGTTCTACTCGCTTACAAAGCAGATTTTAGTCTTCGTTAAGCTCCTATTACACTTTGCAATTTTCTCAGCGCTACTTAAAAATTTTTTAGCCGGGGAGAATTATTTGGCGGCAAATTCAAGATAACGGTCAGTAAAAACAAACAAAAGCTCTGTGCATGCGTTGTTAAATAAAGTATCTCAATAATTGCGAGGAAAGTTTCCGAAAGTCTGATACACTGTACAATGGCGTTGCAAGTTGCTGCAATGGGTTGCGAATATAAGTAGACCCAAGTTCTACTTCGTGCAACGCTGCGCAAAACAAAATAAAAACCGAGACCGCCTCTGTTACACTGTGCAGTTTTCTCAGAAAATTGTCAAGCAACGGCAAGGAAAATTGCATACTGTAACAGCGTCTTTAGTTCTCAACGCGTAAACGCATTGCGTTTTGATCATGGCATGTGTACACAAAATCGGTGTGCATTACTCCTTTAGTATACATTATACTGATATACCGATACTGTTTAACACGAAAATTAAAAACAGAGAAATTGTTAGCCATTTTGCTAGCCAGCTCAGCATATAGTAACATAACAGCTTCTTTGTTCGTGGAATTCTTTCTTTCTGATCAGAAGAAGAACCACCAACTATTCAAGCCACAAATATTCACTAAATTCCTAACTATTTTGCGTTTTTAAAACAAACAACCTCCGGGTAATCAGTGTACTCGGATCTATGATAGTTACCACTAACATTTGTAAAATGAACAACAAAATCAGGAATGGAAAGCTTTTATATGCTAAGGTATTTATAGGTATTAGGTAAGGGTGGCAACTATATATATTCATGACTGTGGTTTCTTTCGTACTTCTAAAAAATATTGGGGCAAGTGCAAACTAGTTTGTCATGCAAAATATATGGAGGCCCGATCTGGTCAAAATTCTGCCAATAAAATAAATCAAGATGCAAATATTTTTCTACATGGTTTAATTACTTTTTGATCCTGGTGTGAGTAATT
>ERZ1740055.323-NODE-323-length-11983-cov-12.392103_pt1 | contig 11983 bp, 12 predicted proteins | sample MGYA00581747_ERZ1740055 | MGnify/ENA primary metagenome ERZ1740055 (study PRJEB43018, sample SAMN04849739) | marine metagenome | isolation source: floating plastic debris | place: Pacific Ocean | collected 2008-08-28 | study: EMG produced TPA metagenomics...
TACTGTAGATGGACACGAAGCTTCATAATATAAACGAAACGATACCGCTTAACTGCATTTTACTGACTATGAAGTAGACGTAAACTGTGAACAGAATAAATAAAAGAAATCTAAATTAACTAAGTTAACGAAGCGAATAACACATTAGCGTTGCAAATAACAAATTCGAAATGTAAATAACATGAACAAAATATAAAAATAACTTATGAAATGGCGAGCAATACTAGAATCAAGAAATAAACATTGAATATAAACTTACACAACAGTTCTTGCAATATAACGACAAATCGACGATTTCGAATAAACGATATGCTCATAAAGAGCCGAGTGGTTAAAACTGACTAGAAAACGAAGTAAGCGATGCTAATAAACTAAAGAAAATCACGTGATAACAAAAACAAAAGAAAACGCGGGAAAATAAGTAAATATAGGTTAAGAATAAATTAATCTGTGTAACAAAACAAAATAAAATAGCATAAATTAAATGCTCGGCAGCGGTGCCGTTACAGGAATATTTAACTTCATATTGAAGTTAAGACTGTACAAACTGAACGCACTGTCTTTGTTGTCAGCGGTAACTGCAAATTCCAATATGGTCTATTTAGAAAGAGACGCTGAAAGACTATTTCTGCATATCGCTCATATGGTCGCTGTTTACATCGTGTTCAAAGACAATCTCAATAATTGGTAACACTCAAAATGAGGAACAAGCATGAAACCAGAAACCCACTATAATTTGGTTCAAAGAATCCTAAGAATGTACGAGACTAACAGAAAATATCATCATTCAGGGTTCCTTGACTTTTCAATATACATTTTTATGACCCATTTTTATTAATAAAGAATACTTACGCTATTTCTATTTTCCTTGAAGAGTTTGGCTTGAGAATGAAAGATTTACAGTTCATGACCTTGAACCCGTATCCCTCACATTCATACCCATTAATGCTGAGTGAGCTGACCAAGATGGCCAGCTGACCTGGGTTAGTGGCAGTCAATGTCTTCTTGACAGATAACGACGGAAAAGAATGCGATCGGAGAGTCGTCTCTACAGGGGTACAATTAAGAAAATTGATGAGCCTCTTGGTAAAATTTTGTGTCCTATCTATATTATGTAAAACAGTACTGCATCTCTAAACTTTTCCGCATAAAAAAACGTGCGACACACACATACAGGGTGACAAAAATATTTAGAGCAGCCGGAGTTGCCAAAAGAGTAGGGGGATGCTACACAAATCACGTCTTACCCTGACCGCTGCCTCGATCATTCTTATGTTGTTCTTCATCAAACTTCCTCCTATTGACAAAATTTAAATCTAGCAAAGCCTTGGTTCACTTTCCTCCGTCGCCACTGGTCGCCGTGACTTTCTCTTCTACGAACGTGCATGGACTTGTGAAATGACGTATTTTGCAAGTCTACTTATTATCGCAGTAATCTTTAATATCGGATCTGGCGTGAAAAATACCTAATGTTCTCAATCGTGACACACTCGAATTTCATCCATTTTAAACAAAGATATTTATAACTTCCTTTTAAGTTCGTTTTCATGTCTATTAAACTCTACAGTTTTAATACTCAGAAACATGATGTCATTCGGAAAGTTGAGCGACAAGCATTTTGAGTAGCCAATGCATTTTTCAGAGTAGCAGATGAAATGCACCGGTTGCCGGCTTATATGACAACCTTGCACATGGTTTCTGTAACTAGAAGATACGAAGCCCCAAATCTGAAAAGCGTAGTACCTAATTTTCCTTTTTTAAAAATCTTGATAAGACGTTATACACTCATTTCTGGCCGTACAGTGTATTATGGCTGTTTTTGTTCATGAATTCGCGGTTTTGATTCATTTTTCAACTAAAACTTGAAACAATCTGTGCTTTTGTAACTTAATCCAACCAAAGCTTTACGGCTTTTTCAAGACCTGAAGTAAGAATTTGGGCAAATCTGACCTTTTTGAGGCATTAGAACAACTTTAAATGAACAAGCGACGCCCTGATAAACTAAACTTTCTCGTGCACCTACGTGGCTGATAAACTCATAACTTATAAGCAGATTACCTCACCCGTGTGAGTTAAGTCCCTGGCAAAATTTCCAAATTGACTGGTGCAAGTGATTGGGTTTCACCTTATACAGCAATGGACTAAGAATTACCCCCGTCCCATCCCTCCCCAACTTACTATGGCAATCAGTGAGATGAGTGGGTTTCAACTCAAAAATCAATGTACTGTGATTGTCAGGATTTTTTCAATTCATCGTTAACTCTCCTCGTTCTCCTTGGCCCTGTACCATCAACGCATCCTAGACGGTTAAATTGTTTCTATTGCAACAAGAACAACAACAAATGAATGCACAAACGTCAGACAATAATTTTTTGATCATTTGCTACACAATACAAAAGATGTACGAGTTTCGTTCAAGCTTTAGTGTTTGCTTGGGAAAAACGAAAAACCAAACAAAAAATAATTAAATGAAGACATAACATGCTTGTATTTTTAATTTAAAAGGTACCTTATTAAGATAACTGATGTTCTGAGACGCTCATCTGCGGGTTCAAACTGAATGGGTATTTTTACTCTGGTTCGCGGCTTCATAAGAACAACATTCGTACCAGCTTGGGGCTCCGCAATCAAGACTCCACTCACAAGACTCGATCTCCCCACCTAGGTTAAAAAAAAAAGATTTAAGCTAATTCAACTGAACTGTTCATTTGGAGCTAAAGGGCCATTCAAACAGTGCGTTTGTTTAAAATCCTCTATTTATGACTACAATCTTTTCTCAATTCCCTTAATTCGTTCTACGCTTCTTTATAATTCCTTTTCCCCTTCAAAGTTTAAAATCTCCTACCGTCTCATATGATGGAAGGTTGTAAGATAACTAGACCAAGTCAAGTCAGCACACGTTTCTCTTCTAAAAGGCTACTCTTAACACCTCTGTGCCCGAAGGTCAATATAAGGTAACCTCCATGTGACAACCGATACTGGTCACAAATAGAACTACAAGTCACAGCAAAACTAGCATCTTCCACATGCAACTTGTTTAAGATTCCTGTGCAAGATCGCGAGTGTTATCCCAGTTTTCCTTTTCCTTTTCTCAGTTCTTTGTATTTTCATACAAATAATGCGTTAATAATTACAAATAATTCAACCAATTTTCACAAAAAATCAAAGAATCAAAATCACCATGGCTGAAACGGCAAAACGTAAAGTGAACAAGTTTCCCTAAACCGATAAAGAGTGGGGATGGAGAGACTAAAACAAACCAACTTTTGCCTGAAATTACAATAAACTTTCATAATGTTCACTCAAACATGAGTAAGCTGTACACTCTCCTCCGTCAACAAACGTTTAACAGGTTAGAACTAGTTTAGCCTGGCTACATGCAACTGGTTTTTGATTATGGAACAAAGGTTTGCTGAGAGACGAGTTTTGATCATTTAACTGTGCAAAGCAAGCTGGAGGACTGATCGACAATAGCAATTGTTGCACTCGATCTTTTTGCAAATGTAAAGGTTACAACTACGAAACAAAAGTTAATTGCTACTCCTAGTGAGTATCTGTGAGTCAAAAAAACCGCATTTGTTACGATACATATGAAATTTATAATCTAGGCTGGGTAACCTGATCAAATTTAGCTGCAGCCTAGTTTCTATACGAGGGATTGTTTTCCTTTTTCTCTCCAGATTTTCTCAAATCTACGTTTTATAAGGACAAGTTGAAAAAAAAACTTTATTCGTAGATATTTTTGAGAGCATGCCCTATCTCATGTGAGTGAACAACTCGTGGGGCCACTATAACAATATAATTAATTGGTTGGGCAGCTGGGAGATCTTGTTTGTAATTCTCTCTTGGTTACTCTTGATTTTAGTGTTAGATTAATGACCTTTAATACAGCTGCTAAATATGAATTGAACAAAAGTATAAAGAATATTGTCATTGATATAAGATTTTCCCCAAAGCAGATGATACCGTACACTGAAACTAAATGAAAACGGAGGATATTACAGAAGTTTTTGAAACGTGTTAATTTACCAAATAAAGCACATAACTATGTTCAAATGTTTTATAAGGAATTTTTATTCCCTTTAAAAGTGCTTAATTTTTTTGACAAATCAGAAACACAAGTAAAAAATACCGGATCAATCCCGATTTCTGGTAAACTACTCATCCACCCCTCCATAGGATTGGGGTTAACTCTAACCCTAACCCCAACCCTAGGGTGGGTGGGTGAGTAGTTTACCAGAAACCGGGATTGATCCAAAATACCTTGGGTGTGTCTCCTTTTGGCAACGAAAAACAAGAATGCTCCCCCTGATCAGGTCCATACGAGTCGGTGTCCAGACGATCAGCCACAAAATCCAGCACTCCCTGAAACTGCGGGTACTTAAATAGGGGGACAACTTGCACAACTACTTCTACGTCAGAAGGATTTTCTAGCAAGAAAGTCTTCATGGAATAGTTGCCAATCTGAGTCAGCGGAAACTTGACTGGTTTGTCAGGAGACAATGAAGGCCAGGTAAATGTCGCTTGCGCAGGCAGCATGATTCCTTTCACCACATCTGTGTCTATCATGAATGACACATTCACCCTAAATCAGAAGAGAAATCACTGTTATCACTACATTCGCACAGTGCATCTTTCTAGACCCTAGACCCACTCCTGCAAGAGACAGACAAGTTGATGATCAACAAAACATCAAATTCTTAAACATAATGAATTGCCATAACTGATCAAACCTTAATCTCCCAGATTGTTCATATAACGAGTAGATTTGCCGCAATTTATCCATAAACTGTCCATCGAGATCTCCAACATTTGTTGGCAGTGATAAACTTGATAACCAAGCTGGAAAGCATCAATAAACAAACAACTTTATCACCAATGTCAAAATATTTAACAATATTTTAAAATTACAGTGTTGACAATCTTTGCCATTATCAAGGATTTTCTTTTATAACGATGACGATGGTGTTAGCAATGGTGGTGTTAACTACGACAACGATGATGAAGGGAAATTTCGTAACTCTGTCTATGTAATAGGCTCATCAGGAGCAGGGGAAGGTATTTTGGATTGGGGAGGGGGGGGGCACATTTAGTCCAGTCAGGCTGTCACAATTGTCGACTGTCACAATTGAATAGCTGACACCTGTTCTATGATAATAATACTCGTCAGTCTTCCAATTTGTAGAAGGAGCACATTTCTCATCTCCATGTAACATGGAGGGAATCTTCGTGTATTCTTGAAATAATGATTTTTATGATGCAACTCTGACGATTATGATAACACTGGAGACAGCCACACTGGAGACAGCCACACTGGCGACAGCCACACTGGTGAAAGCCACACTGGTGAAAGCCACACTGGTGAAAGCCACACTGGTGAAAGCTCTGAAAAGGTTCCTTGCAAATTGAATTTGATTTACCTTTGTTTTGCTTTCCAAGCCCAACATAGCAGTGAGACTTGCAGTTAAGCTTTGGATCAAATCTAACCTTTCCAACCTGCGAGTGATAATAAAAAAAGTTGATGTAACTATTAACCTTGCCAAACCAGGCATGAGCCCTGACTATCCTTTTCTGACTCTTATTCTCATTGGCTATTGCACAAAAACAAACAGTACGAATTTTAATCGGTTAATACAAAAATGTAACTGCAAGTCAACATACTTTTTGTTTCTTGTTGGGCACAAGTTCTGGATTTCCGTTGCTGTGTGAAACAAAGTAGAAACGTCCATCCAATGGATAGGGCAAAACTGACAAAAGTTTCACAGGATGTGAAAAGGAACTTGATAACACAAGGGTCTGACTCTCAATTCGACCCTAAAATTCAACAAAGTTTAGTCTTCACTTTTTCAATCTAGATAAGAATAACATCTAAATGCTAATCAAAGCAATCATAAAGACAAAATACAACTTTTCATACTAACCGGAAAAGATGGCTGGAAAACAACTGAAGACGGGGAGACTGATATTTTACCATCCATGGCTTTCAGAGAAACAGGAATCTGTAATGCCTAAAGATAAAACAATAACGTTAACATTCAAGTGAGTGGTTCACTTACAATTATCTTATAACCTGTCATGAGCTTTGCTGTTTTATAAATATGGTATCCAAGTTTCAGAATATCTTCCTTCTTGCCACACACTACCATTTGATAAAACAGCTAATTATCTATCCCAAGCAATTACCTTCCAATGCAGGGTTTTCAAAAAAATTTCAAGTGGGTGCTGAAAGTAATGGAGTAAGGTGGAGAAGGAGTTGCTGTTTGTCCCTCTATTTGAAATATAATTATTTAGCACCAAAAATGTCAGGGCTGTATGTACCAAAATTGGCTCGCTTGTCTCGTGATGAGAACCCAGCAACTACCTCGGATCCTTGTAAGTTACTAATTTTAACTAAGTTGTCATGTTTTATGACAACTTAAGTTTGACTTGCAGGTTGTAAGAAGGTTTCAGTTAGCTATTGACTAAACTCTTTTGAAACAGTTCTCTATTTTCAATGGATTCTTCTGTTTCTATTCACCAAAAAGAGGATGTTCTCTAACTGGTGGTAAGGTGCAACTCTAGCTTGCAGGAAGCTTGTGTTGACTTGTTCACGAACATATCCATACTCAAAAACGTTAACACTTCTTATCGATCCAATGATTTCTGTTATGTCATAACTCCAGAGTCAATGTAAGTCATCTTTGTAAATTTTATCAGTAAAATGGAATGATAACCTACCTCATAATCAGTCAGCATTTCTATATTTCCTGAATACTGGCCTTCTTTCTTGGGAACACACAACTCAACTAAGAATGATGCTATATAGCCTGGTTTGATGGATACCTTTAACAGAGAAAAAGGTAAGGCATTTATTCTTAATCAATTCTAATTGTACACTTCCTAAATACCTTTTCAATGGTTCCGAGCCAACCATGCTGCCAACAATTAGATTACTGACCATTAGCATTAAATGTTCTGCTGTTAATATCTTCCTGTTCATTTGCTGTTTTGCTTACATAAGTAAACTAAATTCTTCCATAACGGTAATATGTAGGGTTTTAATTCAGATTCAAGGCCCCTATGGAGACTGGCCTTAGAGCTGAATGGGGTACTCAATTTAAATAGAAATGACTTACTTACTTACTAAACTAAAATTCATTTTACTATTTAATTCTCACAACACTATCCATTTTCTAAGAAGTGGATAATGTCCAACAGACTAAGGTGGAAAACCAGTTGTGACATGTATGCTTATCACTAAGGGATTTGTATAAAAAGTATGATAGTATGTAATTAGAATTCATCTATTAAGATTGTGCCATGAAGAACAGGAAGGCAGTGGGGAAGGGCAGCCTGGCAGTTTATAAGATCTATGCTTTGCAAACAGAAGGTTCTGCATTCGATCCCAGGCTCTGCCAAGACTTAAACATTTGTGTAACTGTCTTTCCTACCAAAGCCCTCCCAGCTTTCTATCCTTCCAGGGTCAATAAAAGAGTATTAGTGTCTGTTCGCAGCTAATCTGTGATGGATTAATGTCCCATTTGGGTAAAGTCAAATATTCATATCCGCTTAATGTGTCATGGGTCACTAGGCTTGTAAAATATTTAGCTTAGATTTAGCATTAAGAACAGAAAACATTTCAGCAAAATGTTTTCGATAGTTTGTACTGAACATGTCTTTTTAAGCCAAAAAGTAAGACCAAGGGCTGCCATATTAACATTATTATCCAAACTGATTGTATTTTCAAAAATTATTACCTTGGTGGTGTCAGCACTTTTTCCTGGCATAATTTTAGCTGGTGTATGTGTATCGGACTTATGCTGTTTACTCTCATTTCCATGCTTGACATCCATCAGTTTTACTGTCATAAAGTCAATACTGCTTGTAATTTGAGAAACCGTTACCTATTAGGAAAGTCCAGAAACACACTGAAAGGACAAGCTTGTAGAGAAACTTTAACACAGAATTTGAACGTCAATTAAAATTAAAACTAAAGTCCATTGTGGAAATTAATAATTGTCCAAGGAGCCAACAATTATAAAAAAGAAAACTGCAAACTAAAAATACTTACGAATGTTTTGGACTAAAAAAAATCAACTTTGGAATACCCTAACTATTTACTTAGAAATTAATAATTTTTATATAGTTAATGACCAAAAATTAACGTCAAACTGAAAGTAAATAACTGAGTAGCTAGTTTTAGTTTTAATAAAAAAGTATTGTTGATGATAACTGAGAAAATTAAAGGAAAGAAAAATTTAAAAAAAAAATAAATAAAAATACCAATTTTTTATTTCACTGTTGCAGTTTGGCCAACAAAAAAGAAATTTCAATATTTCAAATGTAATAAAATAAACAAAATGTTTACCTACCTCAACTGGATTTGTATTGACAACTTTAAGTACCTTGGTCCTGTTCTCACCGGTACCAACTGTCCCATAATCCATCACTCTCTCCTCTGTCCCACCATCCCAGTAATACTACAAATGAACAATATTATAGTAAAATTAATGTTATCCTTACAAAATCATAAATTAACATTAATTATAAATTAATATAGTTTATATGAACATTTTGACAAAAATGATACTCTTTCAAAAACATTTTCATATAATATACAGTTTTTATTTATGAAGAATGGTTCACAAAATGCCGTCTAAATTCCAAAAAACTGTGAACTAAAGAGTTTTGGTAGTGTTTTTAAACGCTGCACAAAAAGAGGAAATGACTGGCAATGACTCAATTGTCACTATGAAATAAAATTTATACTTCAACGACAAAATTGCTTACTTACCGTAAGTACAGTAGTCTTTTAAATGAAACATAAACAAAGGTGGATTATTCATCTCAAAATTAATAATGAAAAGCTAATATACTGGGAAATATGACAAATAAGCAGGTTTGTTTGAATCACAGATGAACAGTGAAAACATACTTTGACTTTGCCATCATAGCAGTGAATTGGAATAGTGAATATCGAAGCATTTGTATAAACTCTTAGTATTGTGGAAAAGGCTACATCTTTTCTGTTAGCTTGGAACTGTAGGTAAAATGGTGTCAATGTCGTCTGTGGTTCTATCATGGCTGGTTTGGTAAAATTAACAACCTGTAAAAAAAAAATACCAATTACTCAACAAAATATATTTCAATTTAAAAAAATCAAGCTGTTTTATGTATTTGCCTTGAATTAACTTTACAACAATGTCAAAACTCACACTAAATACATCTTGAACCTCTGTTGGGAACTGTGCATCATAGACAATCATTGTGAATCCAAATGTGTTGGTAATTGGTAATTCTCGAACAACTGGAAGAAATGAGGGCTTGCCAACAAAAAATCTTGTTTTGCTGACAGAGTATGCAATTGTCCTGTATGAAAAAACAACAAACACCATTTATCACTAAGCAATTACGTAAAATATGCACTGCTAACTTTTACAATCAGCAGTTTCTATGGTGGTCAGGTAGCGTTGCTTGGTACATACTCTAACCAGAAAGCAGATGCCAGATTGAGAAACAACAAGCTTAATGTTGATTTGTTTGAGAAAATGCTTTCAAAAAATGAGTTAACAAACCCACTGAAAGCTACACCACAAGCAACCTTTGCAGATTTAGTAACAGGGTTCCTGGAGCTCAGGAGCCAACTAATTTAAGACCTTTTTAAAAAGTTTTTAACGGCAAAAGTCAAGAAATTTAAAACTAATTTTTCAATAAGAAAAATCAGGAAAAGGAACCCTTCAAGTGATAACAATGCTAATCAAAACTTTCCATGGAAAACAAGATCACACTTTCACAAAAATCTACCGAATGACGACAAAAAAGTTATAATCAACAACAGCAGATTCAAACTGGTGTGGTGCAGTCAGTGCAATGGTGTTCAAAAACGTCAAGGATGTAAACATCCCGTTAAAATTGCTCCCAATATGCAGAGAATAGGTCAATTTCGTATCAAACATTTGGGGGCAATAAAAACTCACTTTTCATTCGCATTACATATCTAATGCCTTTTATGATCCAAAAAATAAATTCTGGCAAATTTAATACCATTTTACGGCCTTAAATCTGCAAAAAACAAAATATTAAACACTTAAATGACATTTAATGACCTGCAGGAGCCCTGAGTAAATGGGATGCTGGGTCAGTGTTTCAATAGAAACAATTTAGTAGGTACAAATGAAAAAATTGAGACGTTTTCAATTAAGAAATAAAATATGTTTCCCATGCCTTCATAGCCTTGTGAAAAACGAGGCAAACGTTTGGAAAATTCATGAGCAGATCAGTGAAAACCCGAGACACAGTCAAGGGCTTTCACCTGCTCGAAAATTCTCACAAACTTTGCCGAGGTGATGGATTAGTGTTCCATCCAGGGGGAGTCAATGACTGTCCAGCTCCGTGTGCCACTTGAATCAAAAGGTTTAGCTTTTTTAGCATGAAGGCATGGAAAAATGTTTTATTTCTTTTATAAAATTATTTTCTGACTTAACAAAGAGAAGGACGATATACAAAGCACTTATGTATCTATAGTATTTCTTTCATGCAACAGTAAATTCTCACAACTTGGAGACAGCTAATCGTAATGCTTACGTCATTTTTATGCTTCATAATGCTGTGTAAACACACTCCTTGACCAATCAAAACGCAAACTATTTTATAAAGTAAGGAATACAAGTTCATATATATATGCATTATAAACTTATTTAACCACAATCAATTAATTAATAGAGCTTGTGCATAAAATGGATTGTTAGTCTACAAAGAACAATAATTGACACCAACTTCTAAAATATCACTCGCAATACCAAATATCGATGTAATCAAGTAACTTACCCCTGTAAAATATTTGCCTGGTAGGGAATTTCAAATCTTGGCATACTCTTACTATTGGTTTTAATAACTATTTTGCCAGATCTCTGTCGACTCCTTTTAGCATTGTAAGCTAATGGGACAAGAAGGCACCAAAAAATTATATTGGTAAATGATCAATGACTGATTGAAATATGTTTAGAAAGTATATGTATCTTCGCAAACGTGGATTTCCTCATAGCTATGGTTTCCAGTCCCTACTCTTGGGAGTAGGGACTGGAAACCATAGATTGAAATATGACTCATGTTAAATTCTGCTATTCATACAATTGAGCTGTTTTACAAAAAATAGTAAAAATATAATCCAACTTCGTTAAATCAAGCTTCAGTTAAAAGTTTTCATGATTTTTTCATGATTATGTTTAATCAAGTATCAATGGAGCTTTAAACAAAAGTTTCCAATAATTATGTAAACTTAAGCCCTTTCACTAATTTCAACACCGGAAAAGACTTAAGTGTCTAAAGAAAAAAAAGAGAAGCATTTCAATTTAATTGCAGTTTCAAAAACTAAAACCTAACACCAAATTTGAAGTACAAGATGAAAAAGAAACACACCTGTGTAAGTTATTGTTGCAACTTTCAAATGTTTATGCCCTGGTTTGAGCACAGTGGGCTAAAAAAGAAACATCAGTTAACGATGTATTTTGTTTTTCTTTTTATTCTTAACAGCAGATTCATCACTACCAAACTGAAACAGGTGCACAAAGTTTGATTAAGATGCAAAACACAGGGCTCAGCACTAACTTTTCAACCTACTAGTCTAGTGGGTAGCGACTGTTACAAGCAACAAAATTTTTTTACCACCCAAGCTTTGAAATTTTGTGATGTTCTGAAAAAAACAACAGAAAACTAGTTCAGTCAACTTCATTTTGTTTATTAGTAAAAGTGGCTAGTGGAAACAGAAAACCTACTAGCTAAAACTGACTTCCAGTTTTTGGCTAGTTGGCTACTGTTAGTGTTGAGCCCTGAAACATAAATCTGAGTTTTATTATAATTGTTATGATAAAGACAAAGACACCGAAGAAGACACTGAGGCTGAAAAAAAATTCACTGAGGCTGATGATAAAGACACTGAGGCTGATGAATAAGACACTGAGGCTGATGAAGAAGACACTGAGGCTGATGAAGAAGACACTGAGGC
>ERZ1740055.324-NODE-324-length-11980-cov-35.375597_pt1 | contig 11980 bp, 11 predicted proteins | sample MGYA00581747_ERZ1740055 | MGnify/ENA primary metagenome ERZ1740055 (study PRJEB43018, sample SAMN04849739) | marine metagenome | isolation source: floating plastic debris | place: Pacific Ocean | collected 2008-08-28 | study: EMG produced TPA metagenomics...
GTGTAGCCGATATAATTATAATCTGTATCGCACAGATCACATTTAAAATTGTAGATCACATTCTGGTTGTTGACAATAGCGGGTTTTTTTCTCACGATCTTTCAATTTATTCCCGATTTTTTGACTTGTAAATATAGGTAGTAACTGAGCAACCCCGATTTTCATGCTAAGGTCTTTAAGACGTTTGCGCACAACATTGGCTGATTTTTGATCCTTATAGGGTAGAATGATCGTTACAATTTTTTCGTTAGCTTGTGATATGACACTTGTATCTTTGGGTTGGACTACTGACTCAATAAACTTAGAGATGGTTGAGTTGACCAGATTTTCAGGGTATTTGTCGTATTTCAGCGTTAATCTTTATTTTAAAAACTTTAAAAAAATCGTCCTTAAAAAGTGTTGTTTTTTCTTATATCTGTGTGATGTTTTTCTCTTACTAGGGGGTTCCCAAAGCATGACCTACTCTATTTTCATTTCTTTCCATTGCGGTATACCTATCCCTCTTCCTATTGTCCTTTGGGGATGCAGGCGTTACTTGATGCCCTGAAGTTGGCCAAGGAACGACCGCCCTTTTGTAAACTGCGACACCCTTTCTGTCGCCCATGTAGAATTTATCTTGTAAATAAAGGTTGTTAGAACACCTACCGATCGTGTGTTTGTTTTTTTCCAGTGGTACCCTACCCCATTACCTATATGTATGGGATGTTTGGTGAAATTGGGTCACCATGTGCTGCGGGAGCAAGAGGACATGGCGGATATTATTTATAATGAACGCTGTATTCCGTTCTATGTATTAGATTAAAGCCACTTTATGGTTTTATTGTCTCTAGCTGGAACCCCACCTCTGTTGGGAGGCTCTGGCTGCTTATGCTATTAAAGTACGTTTTTTCTTTTTCTTCTAGTGGGAACCCTACCCGGACTATTGGTGTTTGGGTGGGACTCTCGAGGTGGTCATGGACTTATGGCGTGGTGATTTACCCTTGGTAGTGGGGACTCTCACCTATCCCTCCTGTAGATGGATGTGAAAATTAAAAATAAAACATAAAAAACAAACGTGTGTTGTGTTGTTTTAGGGGCTACGTCCGAGTACGGTGTATGCCCCCGTGGGAACTCAGGCCTACCATTATAGGGATGGGCTCCGACGCATTACCTTTGTCGTGCTGCAAAGAATGAAAGTGGTAGAATCCATTCCGTACTGTGAATGCACTAGTTCCTGGTGGTGGTGGTAGCACACCAGGTAGGCTAACCCTAAAACGTTTTTTCAGTTCTAGCGGGTGTAACCGAGGGTGTTTTTGTTAGGGGACTATCCACCCTGTCCTTCCAGTTAGGTAATATTTTTGATAGTTTCGTTCTAGTGGTTGCTCCCTTCCACGTGGTCCACAGCGATCAGGGGTCGAGGAAAATACCTAGCCATGAAAGAGGTCTACGATCAACGTACCCGCATCCGATTTTGTGGTATGATTGGGTTAGAATCCCTTATTGTCCTTGTGAGAAGCCTTCATAAGGTATGCTTTTTCTCCTTGTAGTGGTGTCCCACTCGTACCCCTTTTTGGTGCCGAGGGATGTATTGGGATCTGGGAAGTCCTGAGCTGTTGGTGGTGGTGATATTGTAGGACGGCGCCACGTAAACGTTTTTTTTTGTTTTTGCCGTAGTGGTTTCCCAAAGATGTTTTCTGGTTAACCCCCAGGTGTGAAGGGTTGTACCAAGAAGTGAGGGCTGACTATTTGAGGACCCATGAACCGTATCGCTATGAAGCTGAACCGTAGGTTTATTGGTTGGGACGTCATTGACCATGTCCTTTTAGCTAGGTAATTTTCCTCTTTTTTATCGTCTGCAGTATTTTCGTAAAGAAATATATTGGTCATGCTCTACTCCCCGTTGTCGAGGGTTGGAAGCCTTGGTACGTCTTGACTACTTGCGGACAAAGGAACCGTATCGTTACGAACGGGAGCCATTGTTTTACTGGTTAGGGGGTCATCGACCATGTCCTTCCTGCTAGGTAATGTTCTCTTGTTCATTATAGTGGTATCCCAAAGGTTGCTGGTATTGGTTCCCGCCTGGGTGTATCGGGAGTCGATGTACTCGTTGGGAGCATTACCAACGCAACCACCCGTGGTGGTATTTCTTCTGGTCCAAAGCTTATGAATGGAGTCGAATCCATGGGTATCGGCTAGGTAAGCTCAAAAAATAAATTATTTCTGTTTAGGGGATACGACCCAGCACCACAGATCTCAGGATCTATCGCATTATCGATGGACGCCTCAACAGACGATACCTACACCGGCATGGTTGTCACGTGGGATGGTTGGGTCTAGACCGAATACCCTATTGCGATTGTAATAATCCTTGGTGGCTAGGGAGGGCCATTTACCGACCCTAACAAGGTATGCTTTTTCTCCGGGTAGTGGCGTCCTACCCATGTTCCCTTTTTGGTGTCGAGGGTTGGTGTATTAGGACCTGGGAAGTCTTGAGCCACTGGTGGTGGTACTGTGGCTCCGAACCACACTCCCCTTAGGTTAATGTTTTTTTCTGTCCTTTTCCTCTAACTGTATCTCTACTCGGTACGGTGGTGCATAGAACTGCCGTTGGACAAATACTGCAATTTGTCCAAACGAGCATGGTATTGCGGGTCCTCCCCTTCCACGAGCATGTTGATGAAGAAACAGTTTAGTTGGATGATCTCCTCTAAAGTATAGGTAATTGTTTTTATTTGTCTTAGTGGTTTCCCAAATGGGATGAGGACCGTTTATGTGAAGGTGCAATACAGGGCATGGTGGAAGAGCACTTGAGGGTGTTTACTTTGAGTTGCGACGTGGATGTATTTGAGAATGCGTGGGCACAGAAACAAAGGGCTGCTCCTGATTGCTACACCAAGGAACAATGGGAGTCGCCAGATTGGCACCGAGTGCAGCGCCTCATGTATCATGCGCGTCGTTTATTTCATCCTGATTAGGTACTATTTTTGTTTTTGTTTTTTTCATAGTGGTTCCCCAACAGTTTGAAATGTTGGTGTCAAGGGTGTGAGGTGACTCTATGGGACGGGCATATGCGGAAATATTCATCCTTCTTGCATGCACAGGACCCCGTCATGAGTGATTACTTGTATGCACGAGACCCCGTCATGAGTGAATGGCTGCAAACGTTGTTTATGCATCCGTTTTGCCCTTCTCACTAGGTAATTAAATTTGTTTTTTCATAGTGGTTTCCTCCCTTAGCCGTAGAGAGATCTCGGAGGGGTGATCATTGTTGGGGGTGTGTAGACGACCGTTGGGAACAATACACACGGTTATACCCTGCATGGGAATGTATCGACTCAGCATTCAGGAGGAAATGGAGAATGTTCTGCTATGCCCCACCTTTCTGTGTGGAGCAGTGAAATCCTCCTTTTTAGGTAATTCATTACTTTTGTTTTTTCGTAGTGGTTTCCCTGGACGATTCCATCCCCATGGTGTACAGGGCTTGTGGAGGCTGATTGGGAGGAGTTCTATCGTAATGAACGTCCCAAGGGTCGGATCTGGTGGCCACCCCTACAGCCCGAATGTCCGCGCTAAGGTATCTTTTTCCAATTCTAGTGGTATAACACTCCCACCTATTGGTGTGTTGGGCTCGAGATGCAAGGATGGGACAATTATTACCGAACGCATACCCCGTTTCGCTATGAGAGTGTTCGGTATGATGTGATGTGGCTGCATTGGGATGGGAAGGATCCGCCTTGCCTATCCACCAAAGTGTTTTAAGGTAGAGCCAACTGCTGTTGAAATAGGGTATTAAAGCTTTTCTTTTTTCTTTTTTTTGTATTGTAGTGGTATCCCTACAAACGTTATTGGTGTCAAGGGTATCTAAGTCAACTTCATAGGCAGCAACATTCTGGGAGCTGTCGGGCGTATCGCTATCCAGGGTTCCTAAGGTATTTTTTTTTATCCTTTTTTCTTCCTAGATGGGATGGTATGCCTGCAGCACCTGTTCCCTGAGCACCCGGCATGTGATCAACAATCCACCCTTTGCCCTACCTGGTGCTCTGTATCGTGGCAAAGAATACTTTTTGGGTGATCAACCGTGTGCTTTATGTGGGTTTGCCATGACATGGACCAGCTTAGAAAATGCCTGTCGTCGGTGCGGCAACCATAGAACTTTGAATGTCCGACAGGGTCGATGGACAGTTTAATTTTTGTCGTTTTTGATTTTTCTTAGATCATCTTCCAAGTCCTACGACCATTATTCCAGCTCCCCCACCAACGTGCTGACCCTGTTCGGGGGATGTGTCAGGGATATTGGAGGAGTGGGGTACCTGATTTCTTACCCCATCAGCATTATTGGAACGTACGGGTGTTTCCCCTCGGCAACCCACGGGCATTTTATATGAACTGGAAGAATGACCCTATGGCTGATTACCGTCATTGGAATACCCGCTATGGTTTTCAAAAAAGTGTGGGACGCCGGCGTCCCCGATCAGATAGACCATGAGACATTGTGTACAACAACAAAAAACTGTTTTTATTTCGCAAATGCCGATACAATGTGTTTATTTTGTTACAGATCATTGTCGAGTGGAGCGTCGTCCAGGTGATATGTAGCTCCCTGGACCATTTTGGAATAAATTGTTTTTGTTGCCGGGAGGGAATTCACCCGAAACATCCTGGCATGAAGTGGCATCATTACCATTATAAACACCTATAATCAGTTTGAAGGTTCATGTATACCAGATTATATCCGTTATCAATAAAAGTTATATGTTGAGTCCCAACTTTGTCTTCATGATGTCTCTGACTGCTTGTTCCGTTAGGGTTCTCTTCCCAGGAAGTCTTGCAATACCCCGTATCATGTTACGATCGGCTTTGTGTTTGTCCCTCAAATTTCTTGCTTGCTTATACTCCATCTCGTGTTGTTTCGTAAGTTGACCCAAGGGACCCATCCCTAGCTCTTTGGGAACACGATGGGATCGTCTTCTTTTCTTTTTAGCAGCAGTAGTTCCCATTGGTTCTAAAACGCTTGCCACCCTCTACTCGGTCGAATACGTTTAAGCATTTTCGGTGTGCCCTGTGATTTTATACCACCCGACCCAATCCCTCCAACTGCTCCATCCACGGCACTCTCCAATAGTTCTCTCATGAATCCTTTTTTCCTTGGGTGTCGGGAAACACTTCGGGTGGTTGTGGGGGTGCTAGATTGTCCTCCAAGGGCTCCCTCCACAGCACTCTCCAAGAGTTCTTTCATAAACCCTTTTTTCTTACTTGTCACCGGACGGGGAATCCTGCTGGAACTTGGTGTTGTGCTTGGTGGTGTTGGGAAGATGGATTGTTGTTTTGGTGTTTTATATGGGAAGTCTCTTCTCCCGCTTGGAGGGGTGGGTGGTACATATCGTTGCCTTTTTGGAGCGCTTGACGCTGTAGGCGGCACTTGAAAGGGGGTGGGAGGACGACGTCGCTTGCGAGGGGTTGCTAGAGGGCGAGGGGTAGTCGGTATTTCCGTGTTTTGAATGACTCGTTTCATCCATTTTTCTAAAGCTGTTGTGACTAGATCGTCTTCCGTACCTGTATCTTCATTAGGACCGCTAACCCCAGCAGCACTAGGTCCAGGTAGCTGTCTCAGTTTTTTCGTGGCACGCCGTAATGCCGTCCCTATGGGTTTGATTCGATCCACCACTTCTTGATCAGATAGGGTCGTGGAAGGACTCAACAATCGTTTCTTTTGAGCAGCAATTTTTCCAGCTTGATTCAATAAGGCATTACTCATCAATTCCCCTTTGTAAAACTGAACGTCCTCGGGCAATTCCTTGTTTGGGATCACGAGCATTTCTTCCATGGTTCAAGGTAACACACAATGACACACTTGCCGTAAACCCGTCCAAAATCCGTGTCCTTTTTGATTTAAGAGATGCTGCCGTCGTCGTTTCAAAGAGTTTTTACGTTTTCCTACTTCCCGTAACACGTTTTTATAACGGCGCAGTTGAGCCGTGAGAGGTGGAGTCAAGGGAACATTGTTCTTCAAAGTATTCAGCACCAGTTCGCTCACAGCATTGATTTGATCTTTGTTCGCATGTCGTAACAAGAGATTCCGTCGACGTGGCGCTCTCGATGCGTCGAAGAGGGTTTTCAAGTAAGGTGCTTGTCGCTGTAGTCGGACACTCATCGTCGCCCTCCTCGTTTCGATACTTTTTTAGCCACTTTTTTAGCTACTTTCTTAGCCACTAGTCCTAGAGCGCCTAGCGCTGCCGCTTTTCCTGCACTTAATCCTGCTAGTTTTCCTGCTGCTGCTAAGGCCACCAGGGGAAGAACACCTCCTACTTGACGTCCTTTGCGGTATCTTTGCCGTTTGCGTACCCGTCGCCGAGCCATGGGATCCTTTTATACTGAGTCTTTTGCGATACTACTGTCTCCGTTCAGATACAATCGCTTTTTATAGGATTAGCGTCTTAGTAATCGCTTGGCAGCCAACCCTGCTGCACCTCCTGCCGCTCCCAATGCAGCCGCTTTTCCAGCTGCCAATAAGGCCGGCGCTGCTAAAGCCAACAAGGGAAAAATGCCTCCTATTTGTTGTCGTTGTTTGTAGCGGGGACTTCGTCGTTTTCCACGCGTTGTTCGTCTGGGTGCCCGTCGTCGTCGAGCCATTATACACTAGTGCACCTTTTGTAAAAATGATTCATTCAAGGTCGACAATCTCTTTTTATACCGTGGCATCCACTCGATCCTCTTGTTGTCCTTTTTCTTCATATTGTTGTTTTATTTGGTCAGGTAGAATGGGAGCGAGATCAAGAATAAGATGATGGGTAATTATCCATTCCGTCAACCACTCTTCTTCTTCAGGGGTAGTTTGTTTCCATTCTGATATGAGTTTGGCATAGGTAATGTAAGCAAACCGGTTGATTTCCATCAAACTATCATATCGTCGATAGTCCATATATCCTTTTACAACTGTAGCAAACACTGTCAAGGCTGCAACGATCCAGGCTTTGGAGAGTATAGGACCTACCACAATCCCTAGGGTTACCAACACAAGAGTAATCATGGTCATACTCAGTTTTGCTCTTTTCAAACGAAGGTAATGTTGTCGACGACACCACCAGTGAAAATGACATTCTTGATATGCTTCCATCACTGTCGTCCACGTCGTTGTGTGATTGTCCGTCCTCGCACGGTTTTCCGTCGATACGTTCGTACGGGTTCTTCTCCTTTCAAAATGTGTGTCCAAAGACGGTACGTATCATCCGATGCAGGATGGAGATCGATCATCAAATACCCAAACGGCCGAGTGGTGGCTTTATTATACACATCCAAAGCCTCTCGCCAAGCCGTGGGGTAGATTTGCAAGAACAGGGTCCGTATTCCTGTTTGATCGCGTGGGTTCTTAAAGACCACAATGTAGTGCGCGTTTCTCGAAATGGTTTTAGCGTATTTGCCAGGTGGAAACAAATCTTGACACAGATACAGCACGGTGATATTGCGATGATGGGAATCTTGAGTGAAGAGATGCAACACCCGTTTATCGTTCCCTCCTTCTTCCATCAAATCGTCCAAGACGAGAATTCCTCCTTTACTTGGACCGAACCATTCACTTAAATCACATAAATCGGGAACCCCTTCATGTAAGATTACACCGGCTTTCCGTAAAGAAGAAAACCCTTCTTGCCAAGTGCCGTACGCATACGCGATCCGAGCAGGCGCTTGAGGAAAATAGCGTTGGGGATCTTGTAACAATTTCGTGACAAAAGCTGTTTTACCGCACCCTGAGGGACCCGCAATCAGGATACTGGACGGGGAACGAAAGTACATGTTTCACACACAACTACAAATGAGGTATGTTTTTACACCTTTATTGCTTTTTATTTGTTTCTTACATCAACTTTAACATACGTTGTTTCATCCAACGAGCTATACGGGCATCGTTAGTTACATAATCGTAACTTGTAAACTGATTCAGAAAGTCTCTCAAGGTCTTGCCTTGACTTTTATCCACGCAATATTTTAAAGCATAATGTCCACAGGTAGCACTATGAAGGCTTTGCAAGCTTTGACGATTCGTGTCCATCCAATGCCAATGGGTTGCTAACCACCTCTCCAACGGGACACTGTTATAATATTGTATAGGTAAACCGTAACTGTCCATTTTTTCACACGCGTCTCCTTCTGTCCACAGAGCGATCCAGTGTCTTCCTGGTTGATCTTTAGGATCGGTGTTCACAATGTAGGCTTGAGGGCGGGACCGGACTGGTGATGACGGTAACGTGTCCGCTGCAAACACCCCCACAAAATACGGTGTCAACGACGGGAATTGATCCGCCAACGCTTCTAGTTCGAGGTTGGTTACGGCCACGTGTTCCATTTGTCTAACTGTAGATGTCGTACAACACTGCTCCGTTCGGATCCACCGTCAAGATGTTTTCAAATTCACCCCAGATCAATACATTTATAGCGTGGTTCTGGGCTGCACCCAAAGTGAATTCGAGACGTACGTCTCCTTTCTGTCGAGGATTCAACATGGGGCCATCCGCATCCCCATTGGCTGTGTTGTCGAACATGAAGAGGGTGCACGAATGTCCGTGGCCCCACATTTCTGGAGTGATCATACACGCTTTTCCTTTGGCCACAAACCCTGCCGCCTGTAGAAACCGCCAGTACCCGTTCATGTCTTTCTGGTTGCTGTTGTGAGTCAATTCCAAGGTACGGTAAGGATATTCTTCACCATGAATCAGTTGTTTCATCTCTTGCACACCGAATTTTTGGAAGGCATAGGGATGGTAAGTATAATCTCCATTGTAAGAGTTGGGATGCAGTAGCCCCACCACCATACGGTCTGGAATCCGGCTTTGGAAGAGATTGCTTTCATTAAAGCGGGTCTCTCCCGTTCCCAACGTAAACACCCGAACATCGCTGCGAACGGCAGCATACTTGACATCTTGACGTCCAGAATGGCGAGCCGACTCGATTTGTTTATACAGCGTGGGACTGAGCGTTAGCTGACACAAATAGAATCGTAGTTTCAGGTGATCTTTACCTAGTTTTCCTTCAGCACCCACACCGTTCAAGTAGAAGTTAGGTTCGTGGAACTTGAACGTAAACCGCATTTCAATACCGGGAGGCACCACTTCACCCATATAAAACACCTCGTGCATGGGTTTGAAGTAGAACGTGTTCCATTTTTTGTTTGTATATTTTGCTTTTTCTTTGTGAGAAGCCAGCACAGCACTTTTTTGTTCGTCAGACAGGCCTGCATAATCAGCATGACCATCACCTCCGTTCGCTGTTGTGTTTATGTTGTTGGCGGTGAGGGGAACAGGAAAATCCAAAGGTACGAGACCTGTCGATGCTGTTTGAGGAAACCATCCTTCGGGTTGCAAAATGGTGTTGCCTTCTTGGGGAGTGTAATTCAATACAGTGTTGATGTACCATTTGAATGGATATGTATCCGACTGAGGGTTGATCAAGGTCCCGTTCCAGTGCACAGTGAACTGTTTGATCATGGTATGGATGAGGCCTGGGGTAGGGAACAGTGTATCGGCATCCGCAATAGCATTCCCATCATTTTTCACCAGTTGAACGTCGGCCGCAAAGTACGAACGACTCAAATCCACAAACGAATCGGTGCTGGTAATCAGAAATTCAGCGGGGGTGAGATTGTCCGAGACGGGCATAAAATCCAGAATCCTATACCCTTTCATACTCGTATCTGTTTTAGGGACTGTAAACAGCTGCACGTTGCTCGACACGGCTTGTTTCGAACCAGGTTGATTCACGGTCTCCATGTTCTCTCTCTCTCTCTCTCTCTCTCTCTAGTAGATCTTCCGCGATCTGCGACGTGATCGACGACGCCGTCTTCCTTTTAAAGCCGCGTGCGATGCCATGCGGTACGCGTCCATCACCTCTGGGGGTGGTATCGCCCACGGTGAGATGGTACCCCCTCTTTGCCGTCTTCCAAGACCGTGGGCAACCGCCAGGAGATTGGTAGGGAGTATAGCAGAAATAAATCCCCCACGTTGTGCGCCTGGATTGTTCCGCACCCCCCGTTGAAACCGGGGACGATTACGAATAGGGTTCATCCAAAGATATCACGTATTTTTCGAGCGGTTTTAGCTGCTTTTGTGTTTCCTGCTATGGCTTGACTCGCTTTTCGTTTGATGCCTTGAGTAGCTGCTCTTTTAAAGGCTGAGGTGGCTTGGCGCAAGATTTTTTCACCCGCGATACTCTTGATACTTTCGTCTAATCCTTCTTTGACAATCTCTTGCAGGGAAGGAACTATCACGCTCGACAACCCTTGTCCGTGTTGTGTATTGTACGGTGTGTACCGTCGTAAACTCATCGTTCCTCAAACTCTCTCTCTCTCTCTCTCTCTCCGCAATATCTTTTTTATAATGACAGAACCTTTGTTGGCTGCTATTTATACCCCGTTCTTAAAGGTTAGCGTTAACGAGGTAGGTTGGTTAGGACTCAGATTCGCCAGTGTCCCATCCGTTTCAGCAATTTGTACTTCAATCACATCTATCACAGGATTGCGCACGGGATGATATTGAATACGCAATGGTTCAAAATAGGTAGTCCCTTTACTTTCTCGTTTGTACTGTACTTCTCGCAACATATCCACCATTTGACCTCCGACAATGATACTGCTTCCTACACTCGAGTAGATATACAACGATCGATTAGGGGACCCTCCAATACTCTGAAATGCATTGTTCAAATGACTGAATCGCCAATTACATTTCGCACTGAGTAGCATATATTGTTTATCGGGTGTGACTTTCCACGAAATGGGTTCCTTCTTCTCCGATCTCATTACTTTCACTACATTCGGGTCAGTACTATAGGTTCGATCGTGCGCTTCACAGAGTAAGTTCGGACCCAACTCATAGGCGTCTTGACCTTCTTTTTTCTTGACCCATCCCATTTTGAGGGCTAGCGTCATATGAATACTCACTTTCGGCGTATTTGTCCATGTCGTATTAAAGTGAATCTTATTGTTATCTACCAGTAAGTCCGACGACTCGCCACGTGTCACCCATCGAAACGTGGAGTACAACTTCTCCCCATCAGAAGTCTCAAACGAGGCCCCTGATCCTCCTGTCTTCAGTCTCGCTTGTTCTAACGCATCTACTATCACTCTCATGAACTGTTCTCCATTCGTCACCGATGTTAATCCTTTCAACTGCTTCAGGGTCAACCTCGTATCATGATGGGCCCAGGCACCAACCGGCTTGATCAAGGACCATTGTATTGCCATTAACGTTGTTGTTTCAGAGACAAGGTCATACACATTAGCCTCGCTATCCGGCAGGGAAATACTCGCCAGCCCCACTCGCCACTGATTACCTGTGAGTCGTACTTGTTGAGGTAAGCGCACTTTGTATTGATTGGCTGTGTTATTCGTAAACTCTTTTTTGGACGCTGTGCTCGGGAGCACGATGTGAAATTCCTCTGAGTTCATACTATGTCTTCTTTTCGTATCCAACTGTTGTATTTGCTAGGCCAGCCTTTCCACTGCACATACAGGTAATTACCACGCCGTTTCAATACTTTCTCGATACGCCACACTGTGTCGTCTCCGACTTGCACTCGCTGTAGCTCTTGCTCGTAGAAGGTGCCTTTGACGGGAGTCCCGTCGAGTTCTTTGATTTTATAGGTGATGGGTTCGCCTATCACTACACGACTCACTTCAAACACTTCTTCCGTCCATCCTGGTAAATATCCTTTTTTAAACGGGCGACGTAGTTGACTCAATCGAACTCGATCGCCAACTTGAAAAGGAGGTGTACGGATTTTTGGTTTGGTCCTACCGTACAATGTTTCCCACACTTTGGCTTCATTACTTTTAGTCACGTCTTGTGGTGCCATCTTGATGCTGCGATGGGGTGTTGCATTATACCCTTGGACCAATTCTTGCAATACATCCTCATACCGTAACGTGTTGGCGGCTGTGAAGTACCGATACATACGTCCCTTTAACGTTCGATTAAATCGTTCTACTAGCGCCGCTTTCGTATCCCCAGCC
>ERZ1740055.325-NODE-325-length-11967-cov-9.142713_pt1 | contig 11967 bp, 4 predicted proteins | sample MGYA00581747_ERZ1740055 | MGnify/ENA primary metagenome ERZ1740055 (study PRJEB43018, sample SAMN04849739) | marine metagenome | isolation source: floating plastic debris | place: Pacific Ocean | collected 2008-08-28 | study: EMG produced TPA metagenomics assembly...
TATTTAGAACATTTTTCAAGATATTTAGGGAGGAAAACGAGATATTTGGAAAAAAATTTGGGAGTTTCCGGAAACATATTTAGGCGATTTTACGTGATATTTGTAGCAAGGCCTATTTCGAACCCAATCCACTTTAGAACAGGGTGTATAAATCACGGACATTTTTGTTTAGAACAGGGTATAAAATTTTGCAATATTTGCATACTGTTTTGTACACTGGATGCAACAATTCTTCCAGGATGAGAATTGGTTTAACTTTGTTTTGATGTACATAAATTTTTCCTGATTCATTAGTTTAACCTCTGTTTAAAATTCATTTGCTCATCGGCGCTATTTCTATAACTGTTCGTCGGAACACGCAGACAGCAAGACTCAATTATTAGTTTAGATTCAGAACAGGGTATCAAAATCAAGCAAATATTTCTAATCTAGAACAGGGTCAAGTTTGTGAAGTTCAAACGGCACACGCCCACCCAAAATTCTTGTGAGTACCCCCTCCGGGAGAAACAGCTTTGAAGTGGTGAGCGGATGTCGAACCAAAAAAGTCAAAATACGTGTATAGGAACAAGAAACTGTTTCTAGTAATCTAATCAAATTTTTGTTAAAATTCAAATTTGAAAAAGTTATTGTTATAAATTAGTTTTCTGTGCCAAACGGCGACAATTTTCTGTTGATTCTTTGGCTTTCCTAAAGTGGTAATACGCATGCGCGCATTTGGTGCCAGTACCTAACATTCCGTGAATAAATGCTACAGGTTTGCAAAATGCGCATGGCGACTGAACTCCTCCTTGCAAAAATATTTTTAAAAAGTTTGGGATCCAGGTTGTAGAGCGGTCCTCCTGGTACTTTATTACGACTCCCTATAAATCCTTAACTCAAGAATTTAGATGATTTTTTTTGTTTGGGAAACCAACAGGGCAGCTCTCTTTATTGTCTTTCGGAATGCGAACAAAAAAGTTGTTGACAGTTGAGATGAATTTCACAATACTACTAGCTATACTATAGCTAAGAAAGTGAGTATCAGATGGCACATTATGCTATATGTGTACAAAATATATTATGTAATTAATTCCAAATTTCTAGAAGATTTCAGAGCACTAAAACTGGAAGATGTCACTGTTTTCTCAACTCTCATGAGAATTCCTCTTTATGTTACAACTGAAAAAAAAACTATAAATCTCAGAGAAAAGACAATAGTTTTAAAACTACACATGTTTCGGCAATCCGAAATAGTTGCTTTGTGTATCAACTTCCATCTTATTCTTGCCATTAAAATTATACTATAGGAATTCAGTTTAAAGGAGATGAATTGGAAACGTATGTAGCTATGAAATAGCTCGAACTAAAGACTTAACCTTCGAATTTGCGTGCTTGGTTGAAAAGTACATTATACACTTTTTATACAAGGTCATTTGTTAAAATAAACAATTGTTTCAGTTTTCATTTTAAAAAAAATTATCGTTTAACTATTTTAAGGAGCGATTTGATATCAATGATTAAAAAAAATGGGGGCGGATCGCACATTTTTTTTTAAAAAAAACATACAAAAAAGTCATTCTTTGGATTAATTTTCAACTGCAACAAGACGCATGGCTGCGTGTACGCGGGGTTTTGTATAATTTGCTAAAAAAACTGATTCCCATTCCTTCACTTCATTCATGGCACTGTAATTTTATTGAGGTACGTTTAATGAGAAATACATGTAAAGCACCGACAGTGGATAAGGCCGAGAGAATGAAAGTCATAGATTAAGATTTGCATCCGGAAAAATATTGAAATTACATGCAACTGTTTTATCATTATTTTTTTCCATTAAGGTGAACATCTGAAGAAAGTTGGTGTGGCCAACCGAAATATTATGTATATAAAATTTTAACGTCGTATTGCTTTTGCTTTTTTAATGTTTTAGTTTTTAACGAGCAATTAGATCTTTCATTGATCCTCCTGCACTTTTTTTTTTCTTTCATAAAATGTGCGACCTGGCCTATTCGTCGTACGACTGAATTAAACGTGAAAAATAACGAAGCCGAATTTATAACTCGGTTGTTTTCATTAATTTAATAAGATTACAGTTTGTTAAGTTCCTGATTCATGTAAGTTATTTTCTATCTTAAATTTTTTTCTTCTCAAATTTTTCTTATTCCTCTGAATGCTTTCGGAGCAAATGTAATTCATCTTTAAAGTAACAATTTTTTTTCGAAAAATGTTTTCATCTTAATTTAACTGGCCTGCTGTCTTTGGATTTGCCTTTGGCGCTTTTTTACTGTAATAGACCTTCTAGTTTAAAGTATTCAGTTTATTTATTCGATGACAGATCCGATGATCCCAAAGTAGTTGAGTTAATGTGTGGCACTGACAAATTTACTTCGGCAAGCTGTAACACTTGTAAGTTGACCAAACGGTATTTACGGTAGAACGCACAAACCTCCCGTACTCAACTACACGGTTTGGCCGAAACCTACGCGCATGCGCACGAGCGGCTTCACCCGAGTAACTGCAATGCAAGTGACTGGAGCAACCGTGGACAACTGTTTCGTTCTTGATAGGACTAATATAGCCTTTCAACCACAAGCAAAGAGCTACAAGTGCTAGCACAAAGGAACGTTTTTAACGCTGAGCTCACACCGCATGCATATGGGAGCTCGGTTGGGGTATGGCAAACATACCTCAGGCAATGCGTGCAGAGAGAGGATCCAAAAGAGGACATTAAAAAACAAGAATACATGAACACATCATCACATGTATTTAAACACGTAATGTATCAACTAAATGCCGCGAAGCCTCCTCAGCAGAATGCTTTAAAATTTTGGACACGGCCGAAACTGAATACCAAATTAAGCTTAAAGAAGCCATGCACATCAAATGGCTAAACCCCTAAATAAACAACAAAAGGTGCGTTAGACTAGTAGACTTTTTTATTCGAAGATTAAAACTTCAGACTCTTGAAGAATACAATTTTTATAATTCAACTCTTGAAAATTAAACTCTAACTCAGCTAGGGGTCATGGAGTTACGTGATTCAAAGCGCGCGAAGGTTGACTTCCGATTTTATACAACCCCGTACTTAATCAAAAACTGATGCATACCAAACTTTCTTTATCTTTGTAGTTTTTGTTTTTCCTTTACATTTGCACGTGCTTATAGCCTATTTAAATCATGTTCAGTCTTTGTAAATTCACACTGATGATGGTGTATGTAACGCCGAAAGATGATTGTTAAAAATAAACCGCCAAGGCTAGGAGTTGTCGTCATTACTTTGAATTATTAGCTTCGCTGCTGATACAACGATCTTCGACTTCAGTTTGTTTCTTAATCTTAGTTAGTTCAACGCCGGGGACCGGGCTTTGCGATGGATGTTAGATAAGTTTACTTTTAGGGAAGGTACGTTTTTGATTAGGGGTGGTGGCTGGGGTGGGCCGGGTTTTAATTTCTTTTTTGTTTTTTTGCAAAAAACGTTGTGGCCTCGCTCCCACTCTTAACAGACGTGACGCGCATAATTAAAACGTGAGTCTCCCCCGCACATTCAAAATAAAAATAACCGGAATTAATAGTTAATCAGGTTCGGTAATCTTACTAAAAACCAGTTTTATACAAAAAATATATTTAAAAAAATTATATTTTAACACCTATCTACTGTACGTTAAGTCTATTTGTTTGCAAAAACTATTCGATTTTCCAAAGAATTTGTATTTCTATAATTAAGTAAATTAAGGAAAAGTCACATGCAATAAACTTTTCGTTGTTTAAAAGAATTTGTGACACTCCCCGATCCCTGGAATTTATAGTTAAAAACTGTACTTACGACCCTCCCCTCCGAAGCTAATAAAAAACGTACTCTCACTAAAAGAAATTTTCTCGCTGTTTTGTTTTATCATCTTAATTTGTCTCTGATAAACTTTTGGTACAAAATGTTTTCGCTATGCTCACTTCAGTAAGCCTATTGTTAGTTTTGCGTCATATCTCATGACAGAACTAATCTTCCGCGCGTGGGAGTTGGACGAATCAACACGTCATTTATATAACGGAACTTTAGCTTTGTGTTGAAAGAACTTGATTAGACCAATATCAGTTGATCAGTAAAATTTACCAAAAAGACACGAACTTCAAAATTGTTTAGCAATAGTTTAAAAACTTTTCTAGATGATACTTAGTACCGTTTTTAATGTATTTTCTTTTTTTTATTTCTATAATTTTTTTTATTCTAACATATTGAAGAAATATAAGCAATAATGATTTTGAAGCTAAGTTTAACTGTACAAGATATACCTCGCCTGACTCAGGATGTTATACACAACAGTTGCATGACTTTATTGCAGAAAATCTAAACAGGAAGTCTAAGCAGCCTCACCCAATTACCCTTGTTGGGTTCTACAGGTCAAAAATCAATGTGGCTTGCAATGTTCAGGGTACCTCCAATATATTTAGATGGATTATTTTTTCTTGACTTTCTTGTTACCCTGTTGAAGCTTATATTCCGATTTATTTAGTAAAACGTGCAGATAAACTTGTATTCTTACGTCTTAATTAGTTATACTTGAGCATAGATAATATCAACAATATCTTTCCCTTTATAATTTTTGTTTACGTTGTTTCTATTGACATTGTGTTTATATGTTACGCACTTTTAACACTTGAGTAAGTAATGACCGCGGCGTAATAACTTCTTGTGCAGCTAAAAATAAAAGTGGAAACAGAATCCGGCTGGCTCTGACTTTTTATGATTCCGGAAGACGAAAAAACCGAAACATATTTGATAAATTCCAGTATTTTTTGATAAAGATTCATCTCTTTTTAGTTGTTAGAATGTAAACAATCTGGGCATCTGCGGACTTGCTGTTGTCCAGTGTATTCTCTACAAAGAGAAAGTCTGTGCAAACCTTTCCAGAAACGGGATTGACAAACTAAATAAAGTTGATAAACTGCTCGAAAAAATTAAATTTGCAACTGATGCTGTTAAAGTTGAATGAGAAAACTATCTTTCTTAAGTATACCTAGCACGTATGTGCTAGTATAGCTAAGTTGAAGCCACTAAAATATGCACTAAGACCACCATATCTACCTGCTATTGTGATAAAAAGTGAGTGAGTCAGAATGTTAGCAGCCATGAACAGCTGTTTCGGTGTAGTGCTGACGCTTGCAAGGCCCTGAATGAGCTAGCCGTGCCACGGCTGGATCTTTTAGCCAGCTCTTTCGGTGAAGTAGAACGCCAGGGTTTACCTTTACTTGGCTAACGAGCTACGAGATGAGTTGCCACAGCTAAATCTTATAAGCAGGAATTTTTGTTTTGCTTGCCTTTAGAGTCTTATCACCATGGTACAGCTGACACACAAGCTTAGATTCCCATAAGTAATAGTGAAGGCACAATACTTGTGGGATGTGGCTATAAATGACAATCATCAAGTGTAGATAGCACTTAACATACGTCTAAAACTAAAAGTAAAATACACACTACTGACAATACTGGGAACACAAGTTTCTATTTTTTTTTGTAATGAATTTGATTTGAACAAACTTCTAGATCAGAATGATAAAACCGCGGTGAGTTCAATAAAACCAAGCACTTGCACCCAAATTTATTTGAGGAAAAATTTATGCTATAATGACATTGTCTTTCTTTTATACAAGTTCATGATGATTTATGAAGACAAAATGCTAGAGTGTTTTCTTCCTACTTTAGTTTTAAACGGACGATCGGACGATACAGCTTCCAAATTTAGAACCATCAATATCTCTTTATTTTTTTTTATATTGCCAATAATTGCTGCTACTTGGAAGTACTGCATTTTTTTTATTTCCGAATAGAAAATTTGTAAGTTTTATCATATCACCCTTAAAGCAAACGATTCCAACTTGTTTGGCGCGATTTCGCGGCTCCATCTCGGGAGATAAGGGGATCGATTTCCTTTTCAGAATGAATAATCTTGTTATTTGATATTCTTTCAGCCGTACTTTTATAACGACAATAACAAATGTCTGAATATTAGTAGAATTAAAAACGACGGAAGCACTAAAATAGCCGCCCAACACAAACTTATTACATATTTTAATAACATGGAAACTTTTATTAAATATTAGCTACAATTAACTATTCATATTTTTAAAAAAAATTTAATTTTGATTCATTGTAGGCCCGGCTTGAAGTAGCACAACTTTGTCCGACAACTATTTTTTGTTTGGCAAAATATAGCACCATGTATTCCACATTAATAATAATAGTTTGAAAAAAAGGAATTCTACCATTTTTTGTGCAATTGCCAAAATTATTTTGTTTTTAATGAATCCTTAAATTGTGTCAGTGTAAACAGAAATTGGCACCAACAAAAGACAGGATTGAAAAATTTTAATTTGTTGGCATAAAAACGTTGGTTCTTGATCTCTGTTGATGTTTTATTTGCTTTTAAAATCTTCTTTTTTTTAATACATTTACTAAAGGTATAAAATTTTAGATGTAATCTATGACAAGTGCACTTCGGCCATGAGCAATAACTAAAATCCCAGTGTTTAGTTACAGCGTTTTGAGATCTATTCTCTGCTGTCAAGATTTGCCTGATCCGCGATCCTTTTACCAGGATCATAAAATATTCAGTAAATAAATAAGAGTGGAAAAGAAATATTAAAAACTAGAGTAAATGTTTCTATTTATAAGTTTATTAATGGCAACTTTATTGAAAACAAGCTGCCCTTTCTGTCGTTGCTTGCACTTTCCGAAGAGACTGCCTTAAAGTTTAAAAATGTTGGAAACAATTTTATTAGTATGCATATCTATTGTTATATTTTTGTTACAAATATATAATTTCTCTGACTGAAGTAGAACCAGACAAGAGAATCACAGAATGTCTCCAAACATAAGGGTTCCTCGAAATGGGTGTCCTGACAACCCACAGCTACTCAGTCTTTGACTAAATAATTCTGAAATATTACTACACACGTATATATAAACAGCTAAAGCTCTAAGTTTGTTTTGCTTTAGTATAAATAACGAATTATTCCTACTGATTAATTCAGTAAAAACAAAAAACTTCGGGTGTTTGTATTTCTTTATTTAGGATTTTGACTTTGTTTTTGAAAACACAGTTTGTCTTTCTTTTTCTTTTTTGTTTTTCTTCCATAATTTGGGTTGGTGTGTCACTTTTGATGGAGCTGAAACCAGTTGTAGAAATGCACGTAGTTTAGGTATCCTGCTGATGAACAGTAACTGTTTTGCTAATTTTTTCAGCAGCATTGTAGTTATGTCTGTTCAGATATCTATAACCAACGTATATAGGTGGTACTCTACCCTAAAATAAGTGTTTATCTGACTAATTAGCAAATCCGGTAAGGCCACCCTTTCTGTTTATCCTTCATCAAATGACTAATAGGAGCTGCTTGTTCTCTCTCCAAACTATTTTTCGTAAGATCTATTAAAATCAATATCATGATAAGAATGAAATTTCCGTCGTTGTTGTTGCATAATATTACATCTTTTCTAACAACATTAATGTTTCAACTCCTTGTCACGAAATCTCTATTCGTCAGTTTTATTCAACCGGAATATTATCTTTGTATGCTCGTTAATCTAGCACTTTTCATAGAAGTATTTTCACTCAAGAAACCGTAGAAAATAGAAAAACAAAAGCGATCGTTACAAAATGAAGCAACGAGTATATATCACAATTTTACCATTTTAAGAATACAATGTTTAAAAATTGGCTGCATGGCGACTGCAGGCACAACCGCAGTGTCTGACACAAATACTCTTAAACTCAGTATTAATTATAGCAAATTTTGGAACTTTTGTAAATTCTTTATTTGATGCTAGCCAAGTATATTGTTTTCTTTTCAAAGGTGAATGATACTTTTGAAGAGCGATGTCGCAGAAAAACACAACACTAGCTCTTGCGACAAGCTTTAGTAGTCATGAAAGTAACTATATATATATATAGCTCGCTACTTCGCTAGACTCTCTGAACAGTTTCAATTTTACAAGTAATTAGATATTGGAGTCCTGTGGAAAACTAACCACAATATATGCCGCAATTGTTTTCCTTCTATATTAAAACCAGAGGATGCCACAAAATTTTACTGAAATACGTGCAGTAGTCTTGATTGTAAAATTTGTGATTGCAGATAACATCAACAATCGTCATAAAACATGTGAATAGTAATTTATATTTACCAACAGAACATTTAAAAGATTATTAGCATTTATTGTTATGCTTATATAAACTGTTTTATAAAATGCTCTTTCTCTTGATAAATTGCAAATCTTTTAGTCGAGATAAACAACACTGCTTTGATTGCTTCATTTTGTATAATCTTCATGTTAAAGCGGGACAAGATATGACTGCGTTCTTTTCAGAACAAATTACTTCCTTTTTGTTTCAAATAGTATAAACGCCAGTAACTTTTTTGTTGTAAAATTTGCATGACTAGAAAAATGGAGAATGTAAGAGCAATTTTAGGCTTAGAATTTTGACTGATCGAAAGTTTACGTAGCCCAGTTGATTATTATTGCCCGCAACATAGCATCAACGAAATTTAACAATCAAAGTTTTGATATTTTAGTTGTTTACAATTTATTCGAAACAAATCTCGCAACACGGACATAATATTCCGCCTGGGTGATTTGACTTCTATGTTAAGCTTTCATTGAAATGTTACTCCTTCAGCGCGTGTCAATACAGCTTTTATAGGCAAATTTATTCACTTTTGGTTTCCTTCATTGAAGTCACTTGAAAAACACAATAGAGACTTCGGCTTGAGGTTTTTAAAACAAACAAAAACATCCCGACTGGACGGGGGGACGGAGTTTGAAACCTTTTTAACTCTCACACCAAACAGCGACTTAAGCTCCTATACGTGCTTTAAAAACACTTCCATTTCCTTTTTTACCCTGTTTTTGTTTATTTTATTTTCGTGTGGCTCCAAGTCTGGGCATATTTTAACCTCGGCTAACCTTTTACTAAATTGCTTTCCCTCCCCCTGTGAAAAGTCACTTGAGCGTTACCTAGAATACGGAAAGATCTTGTATACATGCATTTATTCTGGAAAGAGACTCTAAGATTATGTTAAGCGATCGTTTCACATTTAGAATTGATTGTTAAACAGACTTCGTGTTGAGATATGTTATGGGAAGTTATGTGACAAGAAAAGTTTCAGAGTGAAATTTAAGGGGGCTTGTAGCTTCACCTATAAAGAAGGAAGTTTTTTTTTTGGTTACTTTAAAGTTTGTGAAAGCAAAAACTATTATTTTGAAGACAGCTTGTTAACTGTTTAACACTGAAACCAATGGTAGTGAATTTGTAAACTCAATATTTTGGTTGTAATAATGGAAGCCGAAGTGAAGCAACTAAAATTTTCTCTCAACGAAAGAGCGACCGAACTATTCAACTTGTGCGACCAAGAAGGACTGGGCCACATCACCAAACAAGATTTGGTGCAAGTCGTTCAAGATTTGGAACTTACACTTGACGCGTCACAAATCGAGCAAGCTTTCGACAAATTGGATGACGATAAGAACGGCTTTTTGACCCTAGACGAGTTTACGTCGGGGTTTGGTTTGTTTTTAGGAGTTGAGGCGGACGTGAACGCAAATGAGAGCCTGCAAGAGTTGGACACCGACCCTGGGGAAGAATTGTTTTATTTATGCGATCCTGAAGGAAAAGGTTATATTATAAAAGCAGATCTTGAACGAGTTGCGAATGATTTAAACTTAAATTTTGAGCAGCTGGATATCATATTTGATAGTCTAGATGCTGATGGAAATGGCCGCTTGACTCTGGATGAGTTTTCAAAGGGATTTGGAAAGTTTTTAAGCGGTGAAGACCCTGTGACAGAGTCTGAAATGGACAAACCAATAGATCTCGCACAAGAATCTGAAGTCGGCATTAACGGTCGCGATGAGAACCGAGATGAAATGCCAAATGATGTGTTTGAAGGTACTGCTCCTGGAAGTAGTACCACAGTTCCAGGGAGTGATGAGACTTTTATTCGAGATGTCTTGGGAAGTGTGGGAGAAGACATATTCTCAGGGTAAGACAAGTTACAATTTCTGAATATGCCTTCATGTTCAGGTTAGTTGACATATTGTCTTTGTTGAATTTGCCGCGAAATGTTTATTCAAGCGCGAAGCGATTTTGCCTGTCAACATGACAAGTCTTAAAAAGTCAAAGTTAAAGCGGAAAAAAGATTATCATTTCATCCCTGAAACAACTGTTGTTGATAGAAGTACATTGTTCCTAAACAGCTATAAAGGCCAAAGAATTCTAGAGATTACCAAATTAAGACAAGTATTATTAAAACAATTCTTTGAACTGTTTAAGTGAAATTCAGTGCACCTGTGTACCTATAGATAGTAAATGTCTAAAGCCTACAGGTATATAAATCTTGACTGAAATGAGATATTTTCTAAGGATATAGATTTCCCACACAATAATTTTAACTTTTTGTGTTAAGCCTCTACAAAGGAAATGACGTTTATTTAAAGAAAACGAAATCGTACGAATAAAAAAACGCGATGAAACCTCACGGGACTTTTTTAATTTTAGCCCTTTGGCTTCTTCGGTTAACTACAAAACCTGATTGAGTCGAAAGAACGCTGTCTTTTTAAAAAACTTAAAATATTCTTTTGTTGTTTTCGTTGATTAAAGGTTTTCGATGTCGATTGTTCATTTTTTCTGGTTGACTTGTTTGTTCTATAAGAACAACACAAGAAAAATAGATAATTACTACATTTCATTGTTCCTTGAATAGATGACAGCGTGGTATAAAGTTAGTTTATCTTTTGTCACATTTTAGCAAAATTTATATATACAGGTATAAATGTCGCGCGAGTGAAGAGTGACCAATAAATTCATTTGGTGTTGCAATTAATAGCTGAAGCGGAATATTGGACTTGGCAGAATTCTGGTTCCCATCAAACATGCTCATTTTACCGGAAGTAAAACGTCTTAAAAGGAAATTTGTGTCTGCTACTCTATCTTCCTCGATTTTAATTCTAATTGCGTCAAACGCCGGGGCTTATTCATTTGTGGGCCCCAACTGTTGTTTTTTGCTTTATTGATAGCGTCGTTATTACTCTTCAAACTCAACTTAAAATAAATTGAAATCTAAAATCCAAAAAGTCAATTAAATAATAAAATTATAAAATAAATATAAGAAAAGTTGAAAAATATCGAAGTTGGCACTTATATTTTGTCTGTTTTGACCGGTCTTCATCAGGTTTAGGATTCGCTACATTGACATGACCAGGGTCTCTGATTCGCAGTCGTCCGGTCGCCCGAGACGACTATAAACTCGCTCGGACAAGCAAGAAATGTTGATTGGTCGTCTGGCCTGACGACTTTAAAATTATCCAAAATGTAGACGAAATCAGAGTTTCCAATTCTCCCGATAAACTTTAAAAATCTTTTATACCTGCAATTCTAGATTTTTTACTAAACACTCGAGACAACGCCAGACGGTAGTCGTTTTTCATCTTCATCTCGCAAATAAACATCTTGGCAGCCATGTTCGAAAACTGTGTTTAATATAAGAAATTTTAATTAAATGAAGAAATTTGGCCGGGCAAGTAATATTTGAGCCGAGCAAGTATAAAATTTGATATACTTGCCCAGCTGGCAACCATGTTAAATGACGAATCTGGGACCCTGCATGACTGATATGTAATTGAAAACAAAATATGATAGGCCTGTGAAAAAAATTAAAACTAGTGGTAATCATTGCAAGATTAGTACAATGTACTATTAAGCAATTATAATAATTAAACCTTAAACCAAAGATTAGGCAAGTGCGTTCGAGGCATTTCTATTTGTTAAGAATTGACTAATTAAAGTAGCCGAATAAAAAAAGAGCCGAGTTTGCGTTCTAGATGGTTGGAGTTTTGAAATTACTATAGTTTTTCTTACGATATCACCATTTAGCACGACAATAAGATGAAAGCGAGGCTTCCTTCCAAAAGATCCTGAAATGCGATGGCATCGAGCTAAG
>ERZ1740055.326-NODE-326-length-11966-cov-7.935354_pt1 | contig 11966 bp, 9 predicted proteins | sample MGYA00581747_ERZ1740055 | MGnify/ENA primary metagenome ERZ1740055 (study PRJEB43018, sample SAMN04849739) | marine metagenome | isolation source: floating plastic debris | place: Pacific Ocean | collected 2008-08-28 | study: EMG produced TPA metagenomics assembly...
CAAGTTTACGCTCCTAGAGCGTTTTGTTTACTTTTAATTGTTTTGAGAGCTAGAATTTATATCGGTTACAGGCACGCTATGTGAAATTTTATCCGCAAGTTTAAATAACAGGTTCCTAGAATTTACAGTCCATTTCTCATTAATGAATAGAGAGAAGAGAATTGGACCAAGAACTGAGGAACGCCCCTATTCATAGATACATATTTAGTATAAATACCATCTACTAGGAATGTGCTTTCTATGGTCTATTGACATAGTTTGCTATATATGATTATATTAGGTTGACGCTTTTCAGTTTATCCCAAAGAATACTATGGGATACGGGATCTAAGACCGAAGCTCAGGGAAGGGCCGGGGGTACCCGGGCCCCCACAATAATTGAAGAATTGTTCTTGTTACCGTTAAAAATTAGTAATAAAAAAGATTAAAAAGTTTACACTGGCTAAAAGATATATCTCGAAAAAATACAACGGTTTTGAAAGACATGTTTCGACATGCTTATGCCATCATTAGTTTAATAGAATGAATGAGTTACAATAGTTATATTCATTCTATTAAACTGACGATGGCATAACCATGCTAAAACATGTCTTTCAAAAACGTTGTTTTATTTATTCGAGATATATCGTTTTTGCTACTATCAAGACCTTTTAAAAGATATATATTTGGACGTTTCGACTACTACGGTTGCCTTCTTCAGCAGAGATGAAAAATGTAAATGTTTTTAAAACGGCGTCCTGTTTAGTACGTATATACGGTAAAAAATAATTTTATGTACGACAGTTTGTGGTTCCGTTAAATTTTAGGAATGAAAATTTCATTCCTAGACTCCGTTCGCACCTCTGGCGCTTGCGTATTGGCAGCTTGGGCTTTTGGTCCTTGCTCGGCCAAGCGGGCCCCTCACTGAATAGTTTGCCAAGCTGCGGCACTGACAAAATTGACTTCGCTATAAACTTGATCAGGGCCATACTAGAGTTGTCAAGATCAGTAAAACTTTTGCAAGTGCTAAGCATTTCGTACTTGTAAACTTAACGTTCAAAGAAGCTCATTAACATATATAGGAGTCAGCTTGGATCAATATGACCGACTTACAGTATAACAAGGATTTTCCTCGGTTTTATAACCGCAACAGGTAATAATAGAAATAATAATCTATCAGATTACTTCACTTAGAATATAGCCTTGGACTTTGAATAAGTTGCAATACTTAGTGTCTGTTTTGCAATAACTTCCCGAGTTCTCATATTGCCTTTTTTCCTTGTGTTCTTCAATACACAGAACAACAATAGTATTAGTCTGCCAGCACCACGATCACATAGCCTTCTTACTTGCTCTCACATTATCACTTACCATTCACGATTGTATTTTAATTAAACGAAAGCAAAGGCAAAATCAAAACTATCATATGACTGTGATACAAGGTGCTACAATGATTATTTGTCAACTGTGCGATCTGTCTTCTAGGACCTATCGCATGACGTACAACAGTTCAGTTTACTTTGTCTTTACTTTGTTCTGTTTAGGAAAAAAAGCGGTTAGTTATTTTGTTTGTATTAACGAGTAGTTAAAACAACACCTTATGATTTTCGTGTAGGGAAGATTTACACTTATTTCGCACAGAGATAATTTGCAGCATATCAGTGAAAAACCAGAAATCCTTCTTAATTTATTTTTTGTTGCTAAAGAGAAGTCCAATTGAAGCATTCATAAATTGGCGTATTAGATAAAAAGTTTAGTTTGTCCACCTTGATTTTAATTTCAGTAGGAGTTTTGACTCTCGACCAATCAATACTGCGGACGCTAATCGAGTTTTCTTCTCGTAATTAAAACTTCTTGATTGCATATCGTTTTTTCCTTTAAACCATAATTAAATTATTCAAATTTTGTTGTACTCATGAGAAAACACTTTTGAGTGTTATCAGATCACAAATACTAAACTCAAACTGGGTTAATTTCAGAAAATAGAGTGTACGAGACAATTACTTAAAAATCTTAGTACGAGAAGAAGTTTGATATATTTAAGTAAAGAGAAGATACAGGTGCCAAACGGGTTTTTCAACCCAAATATGGTAAATGCGTTCTGCACCAGATGGTTCAGTATTTTGCTGTAATTGATTCAGCAATTAGCTCATTGATCAATTTCTTAATGCGACTAATTCCCTGCTAATCCCCTCTTAACGTCTGCGACCATCCATCCATTATAGGGCTAATAATCACAGTAGCGAACAACAAAGAGCCCGCCAGCGGCCAATCAGAGTTTTATCAACGACTTTATTTCAATTCTTTCATCAGTTATCACTTGATCCCTTGTTAAGCACTCGGGATGCTGTTAACACAAACAAGCCAACTTATTCAATTATTAACGTGGCGGTCAAACCACCCAGGGCCTCATCTTAAACAAATTAGTCCCTGACTCGTTAGCCAGAGTTTCAATCAAGTTTCCAAAATAAGCCTTTAATTTCTCTTATCTATATAACAGCACTACACTGTACAATCTATTATTATTGTACTTGCTGCTAAGCATAAAAAACTCAAAATAAAAAATATGAATAAAAATGAGGGAAATAGAAATGTGGATTTAATAATCTCTGCAAATATATTCCACGAAGTCCACATTTCGGCTAAATATTGTTTCTTAAAAATACTTCTTTCTTACGTTTTGGCCAACTAAAATTAATAATAACATTAGGAATGAAAAAATCAGCTCCATACTGTTCTATTTGATAATACCGTAAGTTTTGATGTAGATTCAGCTTGAAGATCTTCCGGACTCTATTACCGCTTGATGTTCTCTCGCCTTCAATCTTAGAGTTGTTATACTCGAAGTCCGGCGCTCCGCTGTATCTGCCTTTTCTGACGGCGGCGAAGAACAAGACGCGAGTCCGTTTGGTGAAAGTTTCAGTGCAGCCGAAGACTTGAACACGGAGAGTGGGGCGAGAAACGGTGAAGGAAGCATGGCACATTGCCCTGATTGATGGTAAAACGGAGAACATAACTGGGTAGGAATAGGTGCCGAAGAATGAAGAGGAAGGCGCAGTGAAGGAAAACCCGCACCGTGCTGAGTGATATTCGGTGGTAGTACAGTCCACTGCGCGTCAGCTACTTTAGTAGTGAAGTCAACAGAGTAGCCGCTTGACAATGGCGGTGGCACCAAACTATTAGCTAGACCAAGAGGAGCATGTAGTCTCACCCCTTGAGCTTTCTCTCGCTTGCGCCACTTAGCTCTTCGGTTTTGAAACCAGACCTGTCAAGAAACGTTAACTATCAATTTTATTACTTTCTTCTTTTGGAAAAAAAAAATTCGACGAATGCAATCTGTACCACCCCCAATCTTTTGTTGGATATTATTTTGACAAACGTTTAGACTCACTGCAAGCTTAATTAAATAATATAAAAATCCGTTTTTGAAATAATAGAACATGGTAATGTTATTGCTTTCATGAATACAGTTTATAAACTGTCTTTTTAAATGAAAACAACACGCATATTTTCATTAAAATTGCATGATTATGAATGTGTTGTTGATCGGCTTCCGTAAACGTCTCAAAAACTTGTTTGAATCTTTGGGATTTTCTTAAATCTACTAGATTTTATTCTTCTCATTCAACACAATGGAAGTTTAGTAAAGGAGGAGTAAACTATAGTTGCTATACACGAAGGTGAAACTTCTGTTTTGCCACCGGTAAGCGATCAGTTTATCTATTGCTTCGCTAAACAGCTTTGTGTAAGGGAACTTAATAAACCAGAAAGTTTGACACTACGTCAACTGGAAAATCGCTCAGTTATTTTGCTAATTGCACGCTCTGCAGAGCGTGTCTCTGAACACACAAACAATCGTTTCACGGGAGTTTCTTTTTATTTTTTGAGACGAATTTGTACAAATTATCACAAAATTGTATTATACTATAGGTAATAATTTTCGTTTTGCAAATCCGTTCTTAAGTAGATCACTTATCTTAGATAAGAGTCAAAAACACCAGCTGACGATTTGAGGTAATGTGGAATCTTGCTTTTTCTTATCTTTTGCCGTATAGCTTGCGTCTTTCACTCGACATTGAACAACTTAATTGTAAAAAAGAAAGAATTAACTGGATAAATCGAAGGAATTGACTTGATTACCAGGTCAAAATTATCCGATTATCGCCTTTCCTTTAAGCTAGTGTTAATCAGTTTATACTAAATGCTAATGTAGAATAACTTCATCCTAGTTCAATTGGGAAATAAGTAAGACCAAAATTACAAAATCTAAACATTTTGAATAAAGTGAGTGACCAGCTAACAATTTTATACTAGATCAAATGCATAAAAATAAAGTATCAAGTAAATATATATTTTTGTTGTCTCTTTTCTCAGATATTGTACCGACCTGTACACGAGCTTCCGTCAGATCAATTTTCAAAGCAAGAGCCTCGCGCGTGAACACGTCTGGATAATGAGTCTTGGCAAAGGCTCGCTCTAGTTCTTCAAGCTGATAACTCGTGAACGTTGTTCTGTATCGACGTTGTTTTCGTTTGTTTGTTGCCTCTTCGTCTGACTCTTCGTTTCTTGTTCTTTCTTCGGCAGAAATTTCTTGCGTTTCTTCGGCAATTTTTTCCGATTTCGTTTCTCTTTCGTTTCCTTTGGGAAGATATAATTAGCGTCAACAAGCTGTTTGGGTACAAGATGAAACATCTCGTTAAAATAGATTAATATGAATAAAAATAATTCGAGTTTAATGCTTGTAGAATAATTAAATTTGCAGCCCACGTTTCCTTCACTCAAAAATCCTGATTTTCGGCGGTGGTAAGCAATACTAGTCTCTTAATCAGTTTACCTTGAGATTTGTACTGTCCATAGTTCAACAAAGAAGGATGAAACGTCAGTTTGATGTTAATGTTAACCGAAAATGGAGAACTTAATTGTTTTGTCGTGCTCAAGATCTGTCTTATTGGATATGCACGAATATCAGACTTTGAACAAAATTTGGTGAATGCTGCAAAATTATTACAAGGAGAAAACTATTTCCTCTCAAAACCGCTGTACACATTGAGCGCTTACTGAGAAATGAAAAACACAACTTTACAGAAATAAAACAACTACAATATGGTAATAACGTTTGTTATAAAAAACTTTAACTCGTTAGTAAAACAAGCCAAAACAAAATATATGATTTACCTTTAAGGTCAGTGTTTTCCATTACTGCTTCTGATATAACTGTGGTTTTAAAGTTGTAATCATGTTCCTTCTCCCCATTCAGTTTGTCTTTCCCCGAGGCGAGACCTAATAAGCCATCGATACTGTATGGACACGGGCCAGTTGAACGCACCAATGGGTCGCTTCTCAATGCTTCACGCTCGTTACAACCAAGTACAACCTTGTTTTCGGTTTCCATTCTCACAGCAACTCCTAAATAAAAATATCACAAAAGAGAATTCACATTTTAATAAAGGACTGATATTACACATGCGACGCCATTGGCCAATTTCATGATCAACTGATAATGAAATTAACAGAGTGATGAAAGTTCATCAGGACGATCCGTGATACAGCTTGCATATCCTTTACATTTGTAATTACCGTAATCTTGTTTGATCAACCAGCCGACAGTAAGGTGAAAACATTTTTGTTATTAACACAGCAATACTCTTTAGCCATCACTCGTAGTCATACTTGGCCATATTAACACATTAAAACATTTGAAAACAAAATACCCGGTTTGTAACAAACTACCACCATCATTATCAAACAAGTGTTGACCTACCTCTTGTAAATGTTGGTGAATGAGATTGGCTGCCGGGGTTTCCAAGATCACTAGTCAGAATCAACTCATTGAGTAACGATGTATTGTCGTGAATAAGATGATTGGATTCGATCAAGCATAACACCGACCACTCGAACCACTTGTGCGAGGTCAAGTGTGCCAAACAAAACGCCCTCTAATAGGGCAGAGTTGGACTTGATCGCACTTTGTGAAGCTTTTTCAATTCTGACAGCATTAAACCATCTATTATGAATTCTATCGCAAGCTTTGATGGCTAATCTCTGAATATTCGCTTCTAATAAACTTAAATTAAAACCCTATTGAACTGCAAATAGGCTCAACAGCTGATCTGGCCATCTGCCGCCAACAAAGACCTTCCGAGACTCGAATATTGGAAATTTGGACCCGTTTCAACATTTTGATTGGGTTAATTAAGCACAGTTTGTGCCGTTAATTATTTAATTAATAGCGTTTATCTCTAGTCGATACAAGTTTGCGCGTGAACCAATCAGCAAGGCCAGTATTTCGGCAAGTGGAGGCGGGCGACTGAAGCAAATTATACATTAACACATTTCTCTTATGATATGTTTACACAAAGTGATAATCCTTTGCTTTCCTGATTACCATAATAAAAGGTGGTCTTTCTATCATTATATCACACCAGTTTAATTAAACTAATGGCGCAATGACATAGCTTCATAAGCGCTCTTCACTTTTGGAACAAGACGCAAAGCAGTCCCTTCTTAAAATTCTTGTTCATTTTGGCTGCCAACTAGTCGCTAAACTGAACAAAGAGCTTCCAATCACGACAATTAGTATGTTGTTAGATAGAACGTAAACACAAAATGAAAACAAACAACTAATAACAAAAGAGTCGGCAAAGTCATTGTAAAATTGTATGGAAGATCGTAGACTGATAACTATATAACATAAAAACTCACATGACAAACGTGTTGGGTTTTTCAACGAAAAGAAAGCTAAACTGGACGGTAATCAAAAGACTTTGTTTCTGTTAAAATATTTCATGGAGTACTTGAGGAAGATGTCAAAAGTTCAATAAATATGATTTGGCCGGGCAGGTTTTATTGTTTCTTCCCAAACCGCCGCTAAATCGTTTTGTCCACAAACCGATACACCGCCGAAAGAGTTATTGGTTGATTTAATAAGTAGCTACTTTCACTTTGAAACGCCAATTAATCCTTTATAGAAAGATGAACGTATAATTTGCTAAAATCAAAAACAAAAATGAAGAAACGATTCCTGAATGCACGCCCCTCCCAAGTCCAAATCAGAGAGCATTCATGGCCCTTAAACACCATGTTTGAATTTCCTCACTGAAATTATACATAGCTATGTCACTAGCTGACAGTAAAATCTAACAATATAAAAGTGCCAGTGCCGTATTGATGGTGTTGATATGCCAATATATAGGGTAAAATATCTTCACTTTTTTGTCAGTTTCTTGGTCAGTGTTACCTGCCGAGACTATAATAAAAAGAACAGGTTATTCTTTAACAAAGATAAACGTGTGAAAATGAAGTGAAAAGTTCTCCGTTGATCCGTTTGTGTTTGGGCAAAAGTTACAACTTTGCAGATAATAGGAAATTAACCAGAATATCTTTCTATTTCCTCTTGCACCAACAGCTTCATAATTCTTAATAAAACGGCTTTTTTATCTGTAAGGAAACCAATGAAAAATTCTAAACAAATACAATGGGCAAAACAAGAAATTTTACAACGACACAATTGAGTTACCATACTTCTTACAAATAACACCAACACGATCGACACGTACTAAGCGAATTATTATTATATAGTTTACTTTCATTTATACACATAACCAACAAAGCAACAGCTCTGAGCTGACAGCAATGTTTAACTGTTACAGCTTAAAACCTAGTAAAAGTTTAAAATCAATCAAGCACTTTTGAACGCTGGCCATTTCAAAGTCCTAAGCAGTCTTAGAATACATGGCTACTGTTTACGTATTGTGTCGATCTCAACTCCTAAAAATAATATCGGGCATGTCTGATTGCAACTAGTGTTTAAATGACCAAGGTTCGACGTTTAACAACTAATTTATCCATTACTCTAAATAGAAGGAATTTTATCTTTTCAGCCAAATTGCCTGGATTGATTACACCTTATTCTCCACAACCATAGCAAAACAATCATTAATTTCTTTCTTCTCGTCTTACTTTGTTAGCATGCTCTGATATCAAAACCAAATTGACATCGGTTTTTTAAGCTGAATTACGATGGTTTGTTTAACGGCTTGAAAACCAAAAGTCTCCCATTCTTGATTTATCAAGACAATTGAAGTGATAAAAACTACTCGGTCAAGTCCATAACGGTTTACGTAAGTGTGTTAAGATTTTCGGCCGCTAAAATTAAAAACAGTTTTTAAACTTTCCTGTGCCTCTTTTATACAGTAATATAAGGTCAATAAAAAGCCTTCAGACGATAAAAAATTTAGCAGCTGTTTGTCTTGACCTGGCGATTAAATTGCAGTACTTTTCACTGATATACAATCAGTGGCTGGTTAACAGCTTCCAAGTAATGTCATTATACGCTATCTAAAAGTGTTCCTTTGTACCTCTTTTACTGTCACAATATATACAACTGACCACCAATGTGGCGGCGCAAGTACTAAATCGATCTTCATTTGTTTATCATCCATAGTTTGAACCGGTACCAGCTTTAAAGAAAACTTGTATAGTACTCGTGATTTCTACTAGAAAAACGTTTCCACTGAAAAATGTCCGAGGGCGGAATTGAGTGGAAGTTAGGGCTCAGTTAAAAGGTGCAAAAAGATCATTGGCAAGTAATGTAAATGAAATTCCAGTCTGAACAATGTTGGTTCTGTTGTTGTTCGTGCAACAAATTGTTCTATAACACGCATAAGAACAAGAGATCCCAGCCATTTACACAGATAAAAAACCTCTTGTTAATACTGATGACTTAAGTTTTTTCTGATAATAAAAACACGACACGGGTGTTGCCGCTGTTGTTGCACGATTACTTAGTTCTGTGAATTCGTGAAATGTCGACTACTTCAGTTTGTTAGCACTCACTCCAAGATTCTCTCGTTTTTTCGTAAGCTCGTTTGATGTGCAGGAAGCTCCGTCATGATAAGGTATTTGGTATCTCTCGCAGTACAGCAGTCACTCAACTCGTAGGTTCAGTCAAACGGGGCCGAATCAACTCTCGCTGTCCTCTCGTCGTGTTGTTGTCGTTCTTGTTGTGTTTAGGTGAATTTGAAACCTTCTGCAGGTACGGTGTCCTTGGCAGTGAACTCGTAATGACCATCCACTTCCTGGGGGGCCACCTCTTCACACACGTTATCGGACTAGCAACAGAAAAAATACTCAATATAATTGAAACAGTTATATAACGTGGAAACTGAGAGGAATAAAGTAAATATATTTTACAAATATACAAATAATATTAAATTCTCCGATTGTCTCACAACTGTTGTCACTACAGGGCTCGAAATTCATATTTATGCTCTGGAGCCAGCTGGCGGCTAAATGGAAAAATTTGGACGCCAGATTGTAAACTTTGGTCCCCAACTCAATAACTACATAACTTACATATGATGATATGTTACTTTGCATGCAAGAAAACTCCTTACTAAAAATAACAAGAAAGAAACAGCACAAGAAAGCCCCTAAATACCACTAAAATGCAATGTCGACTAAATTTTGCATTATCGATATCTGGAACCAAGCTAGTTCTGAAAGCGTCCTTCAGTTATTTGGCTAAACCAACGTTTCAGCATTCAAAACTGTTGATGGATTTAAAATTTTCATTTAACCAGCTGCCAGTTCCGACTAATTCCATATTATAATAATAAAAATTTAAATTCAAAAGTTGTCCACTAAATATCCTGCATTACCGGACTAAACTTGATTCGCCTGCTGACGACCAGTTCTAAAAATCTAGTCCACCAGTAAGTCGCTATTTCAAGCACTGCACTAGGAAAACTGCGAAGGCCTTCCCCGAGACAAAAATCGTGAGGCCGAATCAGAGGTGAAAAAAATACCCTATTACTAAACAAGTCATCCATGTCTAAGTAACACACTCTCGTTCACCAATACTTACTGTAACCAATTACGTTATCTTCGGTGTAACGCATGTCTTAATAAACATCGAGTGGCGGGGTACTGGTACTGATATATAAAAGAACCTGTTGACAAGTGCACGACTGAAAACTGTGTTAACAGACTGTGTTTCACACGCCGCACTTATTTACAACGCGATTTGAGCGACAGAACAAAGGCAGATGCCCTATATAAAAGACTATAGTTTGTAGTCACGCGAACGGATACAAACTGAACACGTACGAACCTCATAAAATAGGGCTCCCTGTGAAGAGGAAAACAGCAGACGAAGCTGAACTGTTTCAGACAAAACAAAATGGAAAGACGAAAAACAGATGACCTCGATTTGCAATAACTTGAAGTTTACGTTCAAAAAAATGGGGTAACCGGCCCTAACCGATCTTTAGCTTTTTGTTAGGGCCATTACCTTTATTTTAATATTATTGTCTTATGTAAAGTGTAAAATTCTTATAATTATGGATAAATAAAGAATTGTTTTTGTTGTTGTTGGGTAAAAGTGCTTGAAAAAGTTTGCTGAAAAGAAAGCTAAGCACAATTTTACTTGAAGTAGAACGCACAAGTGTGATGGTACAATACACAGGCCAGCTCACTGTAACAGAGTTTTTCATGTTTCGCTAGACTAGCAGTCATAACAAGAGCCAACCAACTTTTTACTGTCATTGCATAAATGAACCAAGGAACTCTAACTAATCCATAATTTTTTTTTTATCGTGTCCTATCGACTGATATTAACAGTTACAACCAACTGCATTCGGTAAATTCTTATTTTCCTAGCTGGTTTGCTTGGCTATGGATTGCGCTTGTAACTCGAGGTTTGACTGATTTTACTCAATAACTGTAATAATACCGACTCTTTGACATTTTACCATTCCACCATCACACTAACTCACAATACATATATTCGGTTTGTGGAGTAAACGAGTTAATAACAACTATAACTATAATTCAAAATCTGGTGCGTAACCTTCTATGCCTTGACATACATTCACTGTACTTTAATAGGCTAATGTTTTCTGACGTCATTTTTCATACTTTGCTTGGCCAGCATACAACTCTTTGGTAGCAGATGAACAAAGGTAAATAAATTATGATTCTTAAAATACTCAGAAGGCTTGTCCAGTTTACTTAACAAATAAAGAAGCTTAAAATTGTGATTAGACTGTGATAAAACACGACGGGCATTTCAGAACACGAGCGAAATGTAGAAAACAGGGGCCGCGTTGCTTTATAATATAGATTCTACACACCGAAAAACAACAAGTCACGCTTTTTCTATGTTTTATACTCTGATAAAACACGGGTTTTTTACCAATTACAGCGCGCATAGGGTCCTACCTATATTATAAAGTATATTAGTGTTCTAAAATCAAGAACGGTGAAATTATTAGTGACGAAGACATTCAGTTGAAGACACAGTGTATCTTACTTATAGAACTGTTGTTACATACAAAGATTTCCCCAAAGATGACGTGGTTATGGTTAGTTCATTACAGAAACGTTTCGACCTCTCTCTCAAGTTGATTAAAATAGAAACCTTGACACAAACTATAACAATCGAATGAAATTACTATGGTGCACAGCGTGAAAATTGTTAGCTTAATACTCACGTTTGAAAAGTACTTGTCGATAATCTGGAAAGCTAACCGGTATATTTCATCATTCTGATGATGTTGCAGCACCTCGATTTTGTCCAAACCTTCAAAATTGGTTCAAAAAAGAACGATCAGGATAGGGAGATAGCGAGGTTCTAGACTGGGGATAAGGCAAAATATACTAATACTGGTGATACTACATAAAAATGCTTGAAACTAATCCTAGTCATCGTAACTTTGATATAACGAGGTGTCATGTTAACGAACCTTAAATTTTCTACCCTGCCAAAGTTACATAAAAGTATCGATAGTGAACCCAACTTAACAAAATTCTTGATATAACAGACTAAATAAAGAATCTCAAACATGATCTTGACCTCAATTTAAGGGATAACGCCACAAAAGATGAAAATGAAACTTAAAGTAGCATTGCATCGGTACCCGTAAACATGCACTTTAAAGTACTGTTGTGGCAGTACACTGCACTTTAAAGTACTGTTGTGGCAGTAC
>ERZ1740055.327-NODE-327-length-11963-cov-8.364713_pt1 | contig 11963 bp, 11 predicted proteins | sample MGYA00581747_ERZ1740055 | MGnify/ENA primary metagenome ERZ1740055 (study PRJEB43018, sample SAMN04849739) | marine metagenome | isolation source: floating plastic debris | place: Pacific Ocean | collected 2008-08-28 | study: EMG produced TPA metagenomics assembly...
CTGGATTTCTAACTTCACCGTCTTTAATATTCAACGCTTCCCAAAAATAGAGAGGTATCTTGTTTATATTTTTTAATAAAAGCTTTCTCCGAAGTTCAAAGACGTATGAAGAGGTCCGTAATGGACGAAACTGTTTTATGAAAATATCTTCTATTTTTACTGAAATCCAGTGTGTAAAAGGAAAATTTTAATTAACTTTTTAAATATTTACAATTATAATGATGTCTTGACTGGGCTGACAATATTCAGTATAAGTGTGAATACAAATCATTTATCCTTAAACATGGATCAGTATAGCACAACCTTCTGATACACTTGAAATGTCTGTTCAATTTGACCTTGAAAACCTTCTTTGATTTGAATGCACTCTGATTTTGTTAGGAACGTGGTACGATTGGAAGGATAAAAAAAAAACTTATTCAATAATAAGCAATATTCTGAATTTGTTACCGCTCATCAATTTTTTCTCCTCGTTGTAGAGACTGAAGCTCTTGGGTAGAGAATGGTGATTGGCTTGTGGCTTAACCCCGAGCCTGGATGGCAAGGAACCACTCTTTTGGTATGGGATACCTCACCATGGCCAAGAGCATAAAATGCAGCCAGCATACCTCCCCAGGTTAAAGAGAAATTATATCATCACTACCACAATAAAATAGTAATGTCTGGGTAGCAGGAATTGTATACTTCTGTCAAAATGCACGGATAAAGCATATGATGTTTGATAAAGATAAATACATTCTGCATAAAGTTGAACGTTATATAATGCTGATTATAGGTGATAATAAATGTGGTAAAGGTGATGATGATGATGATGATATTGATGATGATGATGATGATGATTACAAAAGCGGTTACGTTGACGTTGAAACCATGCACACAAAGTCAGGCGACGTATTTATCACTTATACCACACTTATTTCAGTACGTCCATACCTGAAATAGTCCTGTAAAAGAAACAATCTTTATGGGCGGTTCATTCACATCCCGGATCTCTATTAAAAACCTCTGGTGAACTGTGGCGCCATCTTGGTCTTGACACTCCACGTCAATCTCATAGCTTCCGTCACTAGTTGCCTCGTAATCCAAAAGACGGGAATCTGCAACATCAACAAGGAGCCCTCTCAGGACAAACCGTCCACCAGCATCGCTTCTTAGACCACAAGTTATTCGCTGACTAACGAACACTTCATCTGGATCGGTGACATTAAGAACCCCCACCCTGGTAGCAGTGGGGGAGTTTTCGTCCACAATTGCATTGTCAAGGTAAATTGCCGTCGGCGCTTCATTAACATTTATAACAGCAACAGCAAATGATTGGTTTACAGCTACTGACTGTACTGTATCTGTAATCTGAACTATTACCACGTAACTCTGGGCCAATTCATAGTCCAGCGGTCTTCTAGTCAGCAGTCTCCAAGTATGTGGCAAAGTTGTTGGCGCCAGCTACAAAAAATTGTACATTTACTTTTTAATCCACATTTTCTTGAATAAATTAAAACTTGTAAAAAGCAAAGGTATTAGTATTAGGATTTTTAACATCAATGTCTTAACATTTAACGCTTCCTAAATGTAGAATGATATCTTGTTTATATTTTTGCCTAAAAGCTTCTCCGACATTGACAGAGGTGTGCTACGTTAGATAAACTACATGCTGGATTTCTAACTTCACCGTCTTTAATATTCAACGCTTCCCAAAAATAGAGAGGTATCTTGTTTATATTTTTTAATAAAAGCTTTCTCCGAAGTTCAAAGACGTATGAACGAGGGATCGGCTATATACTGGATTTAGAAACTTTCCGTTCTTTACATCGACCGTTTCTATAGGAAAGAAAGAAAGGTGAGTTCATTATGGAAACAAACTTAATCAAAGCATTCGCCTCAATTCTCATTTTGCTTTCTAAGTAATAGATAAAATGTGAGCGAGAAACCTTAGTGGGCATTTAAAACGGCGAGTCGTTTTAAAACCAAAAAAGGTCCTACGTGAATAATCTATCTCTTACTTATCAACTGTCTTATGTTCTTTTTGGGAACCTGAGCCTGTTTGCTAGCTATGCCATGCTGCTGAGACCTAAAAAGGCCGAAATAACTGTCCACGGCTGCGCTAGCAATCAGGCTCACTATGGTAGATGTAGGGGGTAAAGCCCGCTACCAACGTGGCCATAGTGATGGGAGGGAGGAGAGACATACTGCTCATTATTGTCGCTTCAAGTTAGCTACTAGCACATTTGTGCTGTCTATGCTTGATAATGATTTTTATAGCAACATCACACAAGCATTGCGCTTTTACTATATACATCAATTGTCTGGTTTATTTCTTTCATATTGTGCTAATACGTTATGATCTATTTTGTTAACATTTCATGAATTACTAATGAGTTTGATAATCGCAATCAAGACCCACTGACTCCATTGTGCAAACCATTTTTAGATAAAGTACAAATGAGTACTGAAATTACCTAAATCAAACTAGATTACCAATGTGGTTAGATTAATGGTAATTTCTTTAACGTATACAAACCATAAAAGGCGAATCAAGGCCACTGACAATTTCTAAACTCAAATGACTTTTCTGCGTGTCTTTTAATGCTATTACCCCAACTAAAGAATTGTTCAAGGTTTCAGGAACTGAGCTGTGATGGAGAACTAGATGCTCGGGTGATTCGTAAACGTCATTCACCTGTGTACAAAGAAGCCAGAAACATTAAGAGTACTCTTAATGCTTGCACTCCCACAGTTAAATTACATTTAATGTAAGCAGGGTTATCTTTCTCGTAGGGGGAATAATCAACATTATCAGAGGTCCTTTGAATATTACGGCAAGTTTGATAAAGTATATTTAGGCCAGTGCAGTCTTTACAGCAAATAAAGGTCACTTAGAATTAGAAAGTGGTTATTTGGAGCCGTGATTAAACTAATCAATTACGTAACAAAAATAATATGTAAAACTAGTTTTAAATGGAGACGAGTCATAGTGCTTCTCCTGTGCGTGAGATCTTGAAAAAGATGTACAGTCGAACCATCTAGCCAACTGAAAATTCGGAGGAAGAAAAAATTTAAACTTAATGAATGAACCTTTACCGTTGGTAACTGCTTCTCCCGGCCTACGAAACTTTGCTTGCCCTAAAACATCAAATCGAGGCCAAGGAAACAGTTCAGAATGGTAAAGGACTCTGAGTAGAAAATTTAGGTCGGTTTCTAAGGATACTTTTAATTTAACCGCATACGGTCTGGAACTGTGAAGGCAAAAACTTAGTGGCAAAAAATACCTTAAGATATTGTTTTATCTGTATCTTCCCTCGACAAAACAAAGATCCGTATTCGTAATAAGGCTAAATTTACAGATTATTGTGAATACATTGAATCATATTAAGATGACAAGGATTGTATTAGAAGATTTAAAGTTTTTGTTTTCTATAATACTTACAACAATTTCGAACACTTCAAAGTTAGTTCGGCCTCGATGTCCAAATACACGCACTGTCACCGTGTACGTCTTTTTTGTTTCATAATCCAGTTGCTTTGTGGCAACTAATATGCGCGAGTTTGCAGTGTTACCGCTGAACAATGCAAATGTCCCGTTAACGCTGTCATCTAACTGAAATATGAAAGTTTCTGTTGGATTAAAGCTTGTCGCCATAAGGGTTCCAACTTTTGACCCATATGGTTGGTTTTCGTCGATCCTATAAGAATCCAGTGTAATATTTATTTGAGCTGACATGTTCACGTTCTTGACTTCGATAATAAATGTCTTTGGAAAAGAAATAGCTGTAAAGTCTGAGCAGAGGACATGAATTGGGTGATGGAAAAGCGTGGTATGATAAGAGATTTTCTTGTTTTGAGTTGTAATTGATCGATCTTGAATGGACTGTCAGGATCTAGTAGAACACAGTAATGACTATCACTCGTATCTTCGTCTTCAATCTCAAAAGTACCAATCAGGGTGTCAGAAGATGCACTTGAACTAACAACTCGATGAGAAAGATGAACATTGACTATAGGATCGTTTCCATCAATAATGCTGATATTGAAACTGTCTTGTATTTCTAGGCCTCCTTTGTCGCGGCAACTTATCATAACTGTAATGACGTGACTAGGATCCATAGTTTCATAGTTAACACCATCACTGACCACAAGATCCATATTTGCGACAGTGAATATTTCGCCGCTCAAAACATAACAAGTCACTGCGTCATTTCTATCCGGATCATTGACGGTAATGCGAGCCACTGGATAACCCCTGCGCTTATTCTCAACAATACATGCATCAGCATGAGGCAGACAATTATTGTTTGTAAATAGTTTGCTTAAAGCTAACGTTAATGGTGCTTCATTTTGGTCTTGAACAGTTATCGTTACGTTTCGAGAAAAAGTAAGGCCACCCTTATCTGTTGCAGTTACTGTTATTTCAAGTATGGGTGTTATCTCGTAATCCACTAGAAACGCTGTCTTGATAAAATGACCCTCAAGATAGAAGAAACCCCCTGGATTCGAGCTGAGAGTAAATGTGTGATTGTCATGCTTATCAGGATCAAGTGCACTTAAAGAGCTCACAACTGTTCCAATTTGTGCATTCTCTAGAATGGAATATCCAGACAGAGTAATTCCAAAAGGGCGCTCGTTAACATCGAGCAAGCGAACGGTAACATACGAAGTTAAACTGCTTCCTTCGCAGTCTGTAGCTTTGACAACAATAACCCACGACTTAACTGCTTCATAGTCAAGCAGAAACGCACAGTTAACCACCAAATATGAATCGTTCATTCTAAACGCCGCAAGGCCATCATTGTTGTTAACAATCTCGTATGTGTGGTGTTGTCCTACGTCTTCATCTACTGTGCTAAGATTTCCGACAACAGTTCCATTTTCAATAAATCTTGGTCTTTCCAAAGTAAATTCTGGAACAACTCCTCCTTTAAAAATAATCTTCTGAGGTGCGTCGTTGGTGTCAACCAAAGTGATATTTAAAGTAGCAACGCTATTAAGTCTTGGTATACCATTGTCTCGCACCTGAACAATCACAGTATGATGTTGATGTTCTTCATAATTCAGTTTTGATCTTACTTTCAACGAATTTCCGACAACTTCGAAACGACCTTTCGCATTGATAAGCTAGGAGAAAGATAAATCATCATCATCAACATCTGATGCATTCAGATAACCAACCACGTGGCCAACTATTGCATTCTCTGCTATGCTAAATGAGGATAGAGTTGGAGAACCTGCAAATTAACGTAAAATACCTTTGAACAGATCTGAGTCTGAAACAGAGGGAAACATTGAATCTCTCATTACAGTAAAACAAATCAGTTTCGTTCATTTAATATATTTTTTTCACATCTGCATCGGATCAACATCAGCCTCAGCTTTAGCTAAAAGCTTAGTAATTTTCTAGGAACTGTGAAGAGGTTTAAAAATTGATTTTTTTTCTTTCAACTAACCAAGCTTTTAAGTGGCTAAATTATCCAGCTAGTAGCAAACAAAACAAAATTTAAGGGTGTTTTCTCCAAGAAATTTGGTTTTTAGGGATTATTAGCAACAAAACAAGGCAGTTTTAGGGCTTTTATGTAAAAAAACAACAACGCTGCTTACATTTCTCTCAATCGGGTATTTAAACAGAAACATGATCCAATGAAACTTAGTCAGTGAAAATGGATAAGGTGAATCGGGTTGAATGAAAAGGTGGATAAACTAGGAGTCAGTACCTACCGGTAAAGTCCCAACGAGCAAATGAACGTTTAGCTAGGACTGAGTAAGTTGAACAATAAGCATCAAATTTTTATTTGCAACTCTAAAAAAAGGTTATAGTTACATTTCTGCTTATGCTGTAACTTTTTAATTACCGTCTGTATAAAACGTAACAGTAGAAGTCAGAAGCGGCAAAAAGAACATGTAAATGGAAAACTCCACGTGCAAGTCAAGACCTTGACCTTTTCACAGAGTTTGACAAGCGTCCCCAAGATCACATAATTCAATATCCGTTTTGTGATTGGCTCATCCTGGTGTACACATTATATTTCATTTTGCTCAACTCGCTTGAGGATTTTCTCAGTATACTTACAATACCTCGAGTCGTCGCTCGGCTGGATCGTTGGCAACGTGTGTTATTGATTACGTAAAATATGATGTAGTGCAACTTATACATAAGAAAAGATAATGCATGAATACAATTTGTACGCAAGTGATTTGCTACAGAAAGCATCTAATCATGAAAAAACATCAGTATGCAAGCATTTTACTAACCTGGTGGCTCATTCACATTGGTGACATAGATAACCAAGTCTTGCGTTACTGAAAGCGGTGTTGAACCGTCATCGGTTGAAGTGAGTCTGATAATATGTCGTAACTGACTCTCGTAATCCAAGTGTCCAATTGCTATCACTATGGAGGTTGTATTATCCAAATCAAACAAATTCCCAGCACTGTCTGTCATTTTGTATGAATGCTTCTGGCCTTCATCCTCATCAATGGTGCTAAGTTTCCCCACAATGGTTCCTGAAGGAGAATTTTCTGCAACTGATGAGGACGACAACAGAATTTTGTTTGGAGCTTTATTGTTTTCTGGTCCAGAGACAGCACACTCCGCTCTTGGAATGCTCCATTGTCCTGATGATTGACACTTCATCTCACTGGATCCAATCAAAATCCCTTTGTCACACGTTAAGTTGCATGTTTTTCCGTATCTTTGGAACAATAAGGTTTGTATAAAACAATCATTAAATTATCAAGTGAATAGCAAGTGAATTATCACTTAACTTCAACATGAAACGACGAGACACTCGAAATACAGACATAAAATCCGGCCTGCCTCAATTTCTTTCATTACTTTTCTCATCTCCTGGTCAGTTCCCGCACGCTAGATTAAAATACGGAGCATGGTTAGGATGTTCCGTTTAATAAACTAACGGGCTGGGTATTTTCGCGCACGATGCGAAAGTGGAGACATAAGAGAAGAGAACTAGAGCGCCAAAAATAATGCACAAACATAAAGGCATTGCACATGCATTTCGAATTTCACATATACGCATGTTGAAAATATTCGATTTCCGGGGAAAAATGCATTTACATATCTTTTAAACGGCAACAAGAATCGTATAACAGTTTGTTTTAATTCGGAGAGTATCATTAAAATGATGGAAAGTTCACTTGAAGTTTTTCCTTTAAAAGCTTTAACTTTAATAAAGAAAAAAATATTCGCTAAAAGTCTAGGAATTTAGAAAATCCAATGTTAACAAACACTCAAAGAAAGTTTACACTTAGCAATGCTAAGAAGGTAAGATTTTAGTGCTTTGGCACGTTATTGCTGACGTCATTGTTTTCAATCTGCTCATTAGCAATACCCTTAGTTTGGTATCGCTTCCAGAAAATCTAAAAAAAAGTGGAAGAGAAAACCGTTAATGAGCCAATAATAACTTTTTGTAAAACTTTCATTACATTACACAGCATGTTAGACTCATCAAATCATCATGAAACTTTTATTCCCCAAAGCAACTGGGGCTTGTATGCGGATAATGAGGCAAAATGTTCCTATATCCTGTGTTACTATGAATCTCATGTAAGTTAAAACGTCTTTGTTCAATTTGTGAAGCTTGATTGTTTGTCATTTACCAGGGATGGAAATTTTCCCTCTATTTAGGCACTAATAAATACCAAGAACCTTTTCTTTGCAAGAATGGTCATTAAATTCTCTTTAAGTCTTTCACTCTTAGACCTACCCGTTTTGTAAATAATTTATACTCAAGGTATAATATCGAATAAAATTTCACGTTTTACAAGAAAGATATTTTAAAACTCTACTATTACAAACAAAACTAATTTTGTCAGTAATTACAAGGAAATCAGCCAATGACAACTAATTATTATATACCCAGGCTAGATCAGACACAATATACACTGTAGCCTGCGCCTCCAGTCTCCTTTTGCACTTGTCCAACATGGCGCTCGAGTTTTGGAATTTTTCATCCTAACAACAAGACCGCCAGCTACGAAGGCTGCAGATACTGAACCATTTATTTTCATTGCATTGCAAGATTACCTAAACTGGGTCGTTGTTCCATCACAAGACACAGAAATGCCACTGGGCACTTGAGGCATTCCACAGTCCATGGGGAGACATCCATTTCCATTCAAAGCTAATGAGTATCCTTGATAACAGCTGCAGGTGTAGGATCCAGCTGTGTTACTGCAGCGTTGCTGGCATAAGTGATTCGACTGCTTACATTCATCAATATCATCACACGTGATTTTGTCTTCAGCTAACGAGAATCCAGGAATGCAGTCACAGTAATAACTCCCTTGTGCATTTATACAATGTTGGTGACACTTGGAGGTACCCGCTGTACACTCATCAATATCGCTACAAGTGTTATTAACTGGATCGTAAAGGAAACCCTCTAAACATTGGCAAGTGTATGATCCAACAGTATTGACACAAATACCTGAAACAAGCAATATATTATTTTATCCAAAGTTGTTAGAAAGGACTGGTTAGGAAACTTAGTAAACTACAAAGAAGATTCTAATGTTTGTGTACACTGTCAGGGTTAGGATCTTTTATTTTAGGTGTGATGCTTCATTAGTCTACTGCTCCATTGCTCATTTACATCTCCAAGCCTTTTGATGTTTGTGGACGGCTAACGTCATATTTCAATAGAGAAAAGAAGGTCAAAAATATATAACAAAGAAAGCCATCAAGTTTCCTAACAAGACAACTCTACTAACTTCGGTTTATCAAATTCCGGTCAAATGTCACCCGTTCATTCGTAGTTGCTCATAGTTTATTATAGTGCTTTAACATTAACTTTATACTCTTAACCGGAGTACGAATTTTTGATATCAATGTAAAATCTATTTCCTTTACTACAAATCAAACTCTGTAGGAGTGGAAGGGAAGAAAGTGATGGTTCGTAATCAATGGTGGGGTAGAAAAGAGTTTTAAAAGAAAGCTAAAAAGTGCCCGATGGGAAAAGTTAAAGATAAGATAAAGATAAGATAAATAGATTTAGCATCGAGGGGAGGGGAAAAGCGAGGTATAACTATTTGAGATACTATCTGATTTTTTTCTTTTTTCAGAGCGGTTTTTGTGAAGTAACGACAAAGAAAGTTAACGTATAAGCTGCCATGAATCATGCTATGCCCTGTAAGATATCTGCGCCTGATTAAGGCAACAGACCTGCATGCAATAAGTGAAAAACTATAAATTGTGTCTAGTATTAACTAAATAAAGCTAAAGTTATTACCAACTGCAAACCTTGGTTGTGGGAAAAAATTCTGATAATGCAAAATGGTTCGGTTTAAATGAGAGCAAAAAACGTCAGCTCCAGTAAAGACATACCGTATTTATTCTATTAAACGCTGCGGCATTTATCAAATTTTTCATGGCTTGAGTGTGGCGTTTATTTGAGGGCGGGACGGCGTTAATTAAAAATCCAATTCATTTTTTGCAAACAATATAGTATAGCTAATGAACACTTAAATTCTAAGAAACAGAACTATGTTTTAGTGTTTGTCTGAATGATCATTTTCTATATTCATTCATTTTGTATTCATATTTGACCTGCGAATGTGCTGATATCAAAACATTGTTACAATTAAGAAAAATGAATTTTTTAGGCTTGCTCAAACTTGATTAAATTGCATTTGCTTTTTGAGATTACTATTTGAATAAAACCGTATTAACGTTGCAACGTTTATTCGAGGGTGGCGTTTATTAATATTAATTTCTGTTCTCAAATGCGGCGTTTATTCGAGGGCTGCGTTAATTCGAGGGCAGCGTTTAATCGAGTAAATACGGTAGTTCTCTGCCGCGGCTTACATTCACATTTTGTCATCCCACCTCTACACTTGTATTTTTAGGATCCATAATTACAGCACTAATTCTAACCAACACTAAACTACCAGGCTGCCAACCCCTTTTAACGCTGTAGTTAATTCCAGACCTGGACAAGGTCGGTTGATTCTTGCACATTCATCATCATCTTCACAGGAATGCTTGTCAGAAGCAAGTCTAAAGCCTGTTTGACAGGAGCAATGATAAGAGGACTCTGTGTTGATACAACGGAACTCGCAGCCCCCGCGATTAACTCGGCACTCGTCTGCATCTAAATAGAACAGCCAAGCAAGATATTGAGAAACAAACAAAGTTTCAAATACAAATATTTCTATTCTGTTTTGCTGCCAATTTTGTCAATCTTTGTGAAAATGTAATACGGTAATAGCTTTTTAAACTATATCAAATTAGTTTTGCCTTAATTTGTAAAAGTAAATGAAATCAGAAATGTTCTATACTCGTAACTGACGGAGTTATAACAGGACCAAATTGGTAACCGACCCTATTTCGGGCCTGTACCAAGAGACGTTTTGGAGAATTTTGAGGTGATTGAGCTGGAACACATTTTTTAGACTGAGTGCAACAAGACATTGATCCAGAAGACCATCATCAAAAAAAGTGGGACCTCACCCAGTTTTGGAGAGACACAGACACAATTAGAAGGAGACAAAGAACAAATACAAAGCATTATCAACAAATACCACCAGATATTTGAGGGGATTGGAGAAATAAGGACAATTAAGAGGAACAACAGAGAGATATATGGCCAGTTCCACATGAAACCAGATGCAAAATCCGTAACCTAAAAGCCAGGACCAGTGGCATACCACCTGCAAGAGCCACACGTACAGACGGTGGATTGAGCAGGGCCTAAACAACATTTTTAAGAAAACTCTAACAATGAACCAATCACTTGATTCAGACCTATTCAAAGAAAGAATGCATCGCATGCGGGAGAGAGCCGAGGTGACATACTGATTGAAGCAGGGGACTTGGTTTGAGCACAATGCCCTCTTTTAAGTCACTCTATAAAGGCAGTCCTCAAGAGGGAGCACAATTATGGCATCACTTTGAACCTCCATAAATGTGACTTTGGTAAACCTAAGCTAAAATTATATGGCTGTCGCTTTAGCCCAGTCTCCTTCTTGCCTGCACCACAAGAAGTCAGAGCAGTTAAAGAATGCAGAAAGGTCCAAACCAAAGACAAAGATTCGCAAATTATTTGCTTCACTGATCAAACCACTACAAGCCCTAACACACACAAACAAAATTCTATTGGGGTAAAAAGCAACAGAAGACATTTTGAGGAACTTAATATTAGTATCTCTAGCAAAGACACAGTTTCTTTTCTCAACCCAAAGATACCAACCATGATGAGAACCAAAGCCAGCTACAAAGAAGGATTATCAACAGGGCTGTTTCAGAAAACAGGCAAAGGATGCTGACCGTCTCTTTCATAAGCTGCATCTTCGATGATACGGAGAGGCCACTCAGCTAAATGGAGAAAGATGTGGTCTGTGTTAACTGGGCAAAGGACAGTTTCAGCATGTACCTACTATTTACAATTGTTAAAGCAAACAAATTACTCCTCCCCTTATTCAACAAGGCTACAGCAAGATTTCCCCTGGGCACAGATAGAAAAGTGGGTAATGGAAATGTCAGACGTCGACTTTGAGTTGAAATATGAACCAGGAAGAGACGAGGCAGATCCCCTCTTCTTCCTATCACAACATCCACTACCAGAGACGGATATATGAAAGAGCACATAACAGATCGTCAAAGCTGTCACTGAAACAGAACCTGCTATAATTCTCAGAGGATTAGAAAAAACAGTCAAAGATAGCATCCTCTAGAAGCTCAGAAAGGTTCATAGAGGAGACTGGGAGATCAACAGGAAAGATCCCAACATTGTAGACTTTACAGCCATCAAAGAAGAGTTGTGTGATGTTCAGGGACTAGTTTTCAGGTTGAACAGGAATTCTGCCAACGAGACTGCAGAAGAAGATTTACTTATCGAACCAGCACATGAAACGGGACAATTTAAAAAGTCTATGATAAATATATGTATCAAGCAATATATTGGTTCACTGCAATGAAATTAATGATACATGAGTTCACTGGACACTTCTGTGAATGC
>ERZ1740055.328-NODE-328-length-11962-cov-7.016293_pt1 | contig 11962 bp, 4 predicted proteins | sample MGYA00581747_ERZ1740055 | MGnify/ENA primary metagenome ERZ1740055 (study PRJEB43018, sample SAMN04849739) | marine metagenome | isolation source: floating plastic debris | place: Pacific Ocean | collected 2008-08-28 | study: EMG produced TPA metagenomics assembly...
TTGTTGTAGTAGTATTAGTTGTAGTAGTAGTAGTAGTAGTAGTAGTAGTAGTAGTGGTAGTAGTAGTAATAATAGTAGTAGTAACAAGCTTTATTGGCATGATATAAAACATACTGTAGTTACATATGGCCAAAACATTTTTTGTTAAACTTCAATAACAATCAGTGACAATAATTATATAACAAACCTATTTTTGATTATATTCTGGTACAAAATGAATTAGTGATTTTACATAATTGAAATCAGGTTATTTTCATAAACGATAACAGTAACACTGTAACTATAACTGTAGTGGTGGTAGTAGTAGTAGCCATAGCAGTAGTAGCAGTGGTTGTAGTGGATAACAGTGGTACAGTACAACTTCTGCTACTAACCTTCTAAAACTGTGACACAACCAGAGACTATACATCAAGAGACTATAATTTGTACTATCGTTAATTCTAACATCTCTCTCAATCCTTACACTAATAATACAGTACGTTTGTTAAATTCAGAATTGGGATCATGTACTTATCAAAGAAGCTGGTTTGTTATCCTGGTGTTGTAGTTTGTTTTCATAAAGGGTTATTCTATTCATTTATTAAATGAACCGCTGTTGTAGACCACATCTAAGACCCCCGTATTTTAAACTTTATATTCACCTGTAAAGTGCTCATAGCTTTAGATAAGTGGCTATATATAATGTTTACGATTTTAAAATTTTCTAGTATGAAGGAATCCCAATTTTTGTAGTGATACTCAAGATTATTTCCTTCTTTAGTATTATGTAGTCATGATAAAGTACAACAATTTTGAGAAAACCCTTGGTGAGCAAATATCAGTTTTTTTGACATTAGTACACTACTTCTCTCAAGATTTAACAAAATATACTGCTGCATACAATTTACTTTTTTTCTTTCTTTCAATAGCAAGAGTATCCCCTTGCTTGATGCTGCGAAAAACTTTACTGTTCTTATAAAAAATAGTGTCAGCTTTCCAAAGTTTGGGGAATCAAGGTAAGAAAAAATCTATTTTTGTGTTGCTCTTGGATATATATTTTGCTCTTACAGTAAATATAAATTTGAAGAAATTTGGAGTAGTTTGTTGCAGCTCAGCTAATGGCTTTGTACACCAAGACAAGATCTGTTTTATAATAGTAATATAGTAGTATTTATTAAGTAATAAAAATATAGTAGTATTTATAAAGTAATATAGTAGTATAACTTGATAATGTAGTTATGTGTCCACAAATGAGGTCAATAAAACTGGAAAGAAAACAAGTTTTTGCATCTGTATAAAGAATTTTACAGTACAAAGTGTGCTATTGTTTACACCACACCAAGATTTTTGATGAATTTCTGACACTTTTTTGACACTTTAGCCAAAGTGGGTGGAGACAGTCTAGACGTTGTAAGTGATATGTGGCCGGAAGAGAATTTTGATATATTTTTAGTTTGTTTGTTAATCGGCACTCCATCAAAAAAGTGTCAAAAATCTTGGTCTGGTGGAAATGGTAACGTGCTTTGCGCTGTAAACAGAACCCTTTATAGCCTTTTGCAATGTTTAGGGTAGTGATCCTGGTGTTGTGTATCCTGTCTGCTCTGAGCTGCAGCTTATGAAAGAGGGTGGCTTATATTTTTTCGGAATCTCAATTGATGCAGCTTATAACTGAATGTGGCTTATAAACAGCGCTCGACAGCTTATAACAAGTGTTGCTTATAATCTAAGATAAACGGTATGTGTTATGGTTGCATTGTCACGCCTCCATATTGTTATTAAGGTAAGTTAAGTTAAGCTTGGAATTCCATCCAATTGTATCATTGTATGCAAGTTTCGAGGACTGACTATCAGAGATCCTCAAATTTATACCATGTAAAATCATTATTCTAAGAGCTCTGAAACCTTTTTAATGCCTCTAGAATGTGTTAAATTCACATTATTGTTACATCATCATTATTTTTATTTTATTATTTTTGTTATTATGAAGATAGTGTAGTTTTTTCATAAAGCAGAATTATTAAACTGTTAATATCAGCAGTGTTGATAAGCAGATCTGAGCTAGCCTTTTAATATAAATATGATTACAATATTCATGGAACTAAGGCATTTATAAACAGCCCTTTCAATAAGCGCCGACAGCCGACGAAAGCTGTCGGCTACTTGGGAAAAAATCTCGAACTGTGGTCGGCTACTTTCATGCCTTGCGAAATGTTATTATGTGGGGAATCTTCCGAATTCTACCGGACAGGCTGGCTACTTCTCCATTCATGGTCTCCTTCTTTTAAATTTATTGAAAGGGCTGTATAAATCTGTTCAGGTAGATGGCTTACGCTAGTATTAACAAATCTTAGTTGGTATTGACAACTGTTAAATGATATAGTTCCTTGACAGATGTGATAAAGACTCAAAGGTTGTTACAAAAAGAAACTTTTAAAAAACAAACATTTTGTATAACTTCAATGACAAGGAAATGATTGATGAGTCTCCATGGAAACTCGCTTTGATATATATACTGTATAGGAGTAACTACGGAATACTTTGCAACTTTTGTTCTTGAGTTTTAAACTGTGTGTGCATTTTTTCTAAGAAAGAAAAGTTGCATTTTGTTGTCAAGCGCTCATGAATGCAATCGTACTCTATGCAACCTGTAAAGAAAACTGAAAGTATTTTTCGTTGCTGTGCATGAAACGAACCACCAGTGAACTTGGTTTTGCAACTTAGCGTAAAACGTCATTGCAGTGATCAGTTTATTCTAGCTATGAAATTACTGAGTCACTACTTGTGTATCCAAAAGCGTTTATTTTTATGAAAAAACGTTATTATTCATCAACAGTTTGAGCGTTCTAGGAAAAAGTTGCTCACAAATAGAGAACTTTCAAACCTTCATTTTCCAGGGGCAGCCTGGAAAACCAAACCCTTGATATTTTAAATTCTAGAGACCAACCATGAAAGATAACAGAATGTACTGGTAGTTCCTGTAGACAAATGTTTCTTAATGAGTGTATATTTTGTTGGCTGCAGACGAAATATCAAACTAGATGCTGATAAAAACTATCTTAAGTCCTGTAAATACCATCCACATACTGATCCTTTGTGCCCAATATTTTCATTGGGGGACGCAGTAGCCTTTGCTGGAGAGAGTTTTGAAAAACTTGCTTACAAGGTTTGTCAACACTTAATGAAATCTATACAAGACATTATTTTGTGAGAATTCAATCTTGATTGAAATGATCATATAATTATGGCCGTATACGTATTGTAACGGGGTACTAGCTCCACTTTCAACTTCTTTAATTTCATTTTTTTATTGGCTCTGTTGGCCTCTGTCGGCCTCTGTCATGGCCTCGGCAAAGCCGGCGTGGTTAAACCTCGGCCAGCACGGAGGACCAACTTTCTCCTACAACGACGGTAGCAAAAAGAGGCAAAACTGGTCCATGGGCGCGTTTTACCATATGAATTGCAAACAATAACAACAACACAGTTAAAGGGTCATCGCGCGATCAAAACAAAAGATCTAAACAAAAATTGACTTCCTACGTGACAGTATTGGAAAAATGACTTACTTTAATTCAATGTGTTGTACTAATTATACTTGCAGACATAACAAGAGGTACTCTTACTGGGTTTAAGTGCCTGTTGGTCATAGAATTTCAAAGGCCTCAAAAGTTAATTAGTCGGCGGTACTCAGGAGCATAACTACTAATTATTTTTTTTGTTTATTTAAAAGTCTAAGATTTATTTCAGTATTGTACGAAAAATGACTTAGTTGATGCTCAATATAAATATTTTTGTGGCAAACTTTCCAATCGGTTTCTTTCAGGGAGGAGTGATTGGAATTATCATAAAGTGGGACTGCAACTTTGACGCTTTGTCATACAAGTGTGAACCTCAATACTCTTTCAGAAGGTAAGAACAAGGCTCGTGTTTAATATAATTTTTTTTATCTTCTAAAAAGACCGTCGAAATTACCTTTTTATAATTTTTTGTTGCTTCATTTACACCTTATATAGACCTTTGTTATTCCTGTGGTTCTTGTGTCCTGGACTTGATGAAAGACAGCTAAAATTCACAACACAGTAGCCTACAATTTTGCAATATACGAAGGAATCCTTCGGCATTAGTTTTGCATTGTTTAAGCTGGTTTGAGGTGTCAAGAGATGTTCATTTTTGCTTAAGAGCTGACGTTCGATGGACAAGATTTCAAGTGTATTGTCTTTTTTTATACCAAAAAGCAGTGACATTCTTTGATCAGTAACGTACGATATTGCAATGATTGCTGCGAAGATGATAACAAATTATTCTTAGTAGTTTCTTTTTTCGAGAAAGTTGTTAATTATGTAGTCTCGTTTCATTTATTTAGACTCGATGATTCACACACACCAATTGCTGGTGGATACAACTTCAGGTAAGATGAATAGAAAATGACATGTACTCTTACTCTTAAGAAAAAAGTTTTTGTTTCTCAGATGTTGCTGAATTTGAACAGAAATGATTAAACTTGATACCATTTCAAATATGGCCGTTTCACATATATTATCCATGATCCATTGTTTATCTTGAAGCTAAATCCTTTACGAGCCTAGTGGCCCATGGAGCTGGCAGTTATCTCCAGTTTCTGCATATTGTTAAGCGGATGAGAGTCTTTGACTCCCCCTGGATTGGTCACTAACCCATTGCAGTTTAGCTCCCAGCAGACGTTGGTACTCATTTACCTACCCTAGAAGGATGGGAAGCTGAGTTAGGTTAGACGGAAAAGAAGTTACACAAATGTTCAAATCTGGGCAGTGCCGGGTCGAACTGGGGACCTTGTGGTCGGAAAGCAGAGATCTTACAACTGCGCCATTCATGTTTATCTTGAAGTAAAATAGAAAATCGCGGAGGTCATGAGTTCGTATCCCGTTGAAGATGAACAATTTTTTCTCAGGCTTCTTTTTCACAGTTGCTAAAATTACGTACTTACAGAACTGCAATATATGATCTTCCATAACGCCATTGTTTTATCTGTGCAGATGTGTCAAGTTTTCTCACTGGCAGCCCAGGCAAAAAATCAGTGTGAACTTATAAATACAGTATTTGTATGGAATCAATAGAGAAGTAAAATTGCAAATTCGATTTTTAATAAAACTTAACTAATCTTGGTCTGATGTTGTTTCTGGTAGTCTGTTGATCCTTTGTAGCTGGTTTTTCAGGCATTTTAAGCGATTTTGTTGCCCTTTCCATCACCCAGAAACAACATCAGACCAAGGTTAACTAAGTTGTATTAAAAATTAAATTTGCAATTTTACTTCGCTATTGATTACATACAAACAATTGTTGATATGCTATATAATAAGTTCACATAACAAGTTTGAGTTTTTTTTGCATTCAGATACCCTGTTTATTACGTCCAAGATAACAAGTTGTTCCGAACTCTTATCAAAGCTTATGGAATTCGGTTTGTTGTGATGACTGAGGGAAAGGTATAATAATTAATCTCATATATAATTTTTGAGTCTAAGAACTTTGCTATTGTTTTAAAGCTTGCTCAGAATCAGGATTTATTTAAGTTTTATCCTTTTTTTCTATAACTGGTTTTCAGGGAGGAAAATTTGGAGTGGTGCCGTTGTTTCTAAACATCGGTTCTGGTCTGGCACTGCTAGGAATTGTAAGTATTGCCTATTGATGAACGAACACTTTCAACTAGTAATGTTATATTACCACTGATTTTAAAACTGTGTCAGTATTTGTCAATAAATAAAAAATCAACGACAAACAAAAACTAATGAAAGGCCTTTTAAATGTCGTTTTGTGCTCATAAACTATAAAATGTGATTAATGATGGTAATAAAGTTTCCTGCTAGCTAAATGCTTTATTATTAAGTGGCCCATGGATATGACTCCACTTGGACGGGACACTTATTCATCGCAGTTTAGCTCCCAGCAGAAACAAGTATTTTATTTATCGACTTTGTAAGGATGGAAAGCTAAGTCAGCTTTTGCAGAAAAGAAGCTCACACAAAGTTTCAAATCTCGGGAGAGCCAGAGATCGAGGACCATGTGGCTGGAAGGCAGAATATTTCCCAGCTGGGCCAACCACGCCGTCGTCGTGGTAGAAAGTTTTTTTTTTTTCACAGTTCTTTGTGTGAGGCAAGTTTCATCGTACAAAGAAAGGGCCTGGTATCCAAGTCTCCCAGAAATAACTGAAACAGGAAATGGATAAAACTAACACGGCATCCAATAGGAAGTTAATGCAGTGGCGTTTGCTGTTTCTTTTACCTTTTACTAAAGGATATTTAGGAAATCTCAAGCTGATACAGTTGGCTTTGCTTTCAGTGCTAAGTCTCCCCTCACGTATTATGTATGACTATTTTGCATTAGAGACGGAAAGCTTGATTTATGTCGAGTTCCGAGCGTGACGTTACACTGTCTCAGGACCTTTTTTCAGAACAGTTCTCCATCACTCTTCGGATTTCAAAACATTCAGATCAAAAAAAGTTACGGTAGAGTGCTCCGATTAAAAACATTATACACTATCGTTTTTATAAATGTCATAAACAAAATGGGAGAGTTTATTATTTATGTGATACAAGTGTAAAAAAAGGCTCGCTGTTGAGTTAAAACGCATAATTTTGTTTCCTGTCTGCAGGCCTCAGTATTGTGCGACATTTTTGTGTTGTACGTGCTTCAAAAACGATTCTACTACAGAGGAAGGAAATATGACATTGTTACGGATGAAACAGTCGAGGTTCCGCAGGTGAGGAATCATTTGGCGCCGTTCGGTTCGCTAAAGTACTATTTTATGCATACGCAAATGCACATTCAGTAAAAACCAGTATAGTCAGGTGTCAGGTGAGTATGGGAATCATTTGACGTTCGGGTCGCTAAAGTACTGTTTTATGCATGTGCAAATGCACATTCATTCATTCTGTCAGTCGATGATGCCGATAATAGTTACAGAACTTTCCTCATTTTATTCGTCCTTCCGACAATCCCTTCTTTTTATGTTGCTTAGAACAACAAAACAGTAACCAGTATTCCACTATACATACAACACAAACCCGTCCGGAAAGCCAGCAATTTGATCACATAAACTCAATCTTATATCCTTGAACTCCGACAGTGACGCTTAGAATGTAGTTTTTGGCCTAAAACAACAAAAGAGTGGAAAAATCAACCAATAGAAATTCTTATACAACTGATTCTAACAACTTTTTAATCTGCCATAAGTTAATCTGTGCCAGCCGAACAACTGTGTTACTTTCTGTAGGATTTTACAGGTTTCACTCATGTAGCGTTAGGTTTAAGTCTAGAACACCCATACTGTGTCTGCTATATAGCGCGGATTGTCCAAAACAGGCGTTTCCAATTATAATTGTTCTATTCGAGCAGCGCTGCATTGGCTCGGGTAATTGGACTTGATTCAACTGTTCCAACTTTCCGGATTGCATGCCTCAGACCATCGCCAATCATCGATGACTTGTTTTCAGAATGTTGCCAAATTTCAGCAATTTATGCAGACCAGTCGCCGATTGTGATCGCACGTCATAGTAAATTGTATTTATGGAAACTTTCATAAATTCTGAAAAAGTTCAAATGTCCTGGCAAGTATGTAGTTGTATATTTATTCTAAACACTTTGTAGAATCTCTCCTTCTTGCATTTTTCTGCATTATAATATGCTTTTTTTCTTTACATACAAAACTGTGAATGGATTTAACCCCGAAGGAACAGTAAAGCCCATGTCAAACGGTCCGACAATGTCGGTTGCAGAGATTTGTGTTGGGTCAATGTCGGGTGAAATTTGATTCCGAGCAAACATTGTCCCGACATCAACCCAACATTTCTATTGTTCTCACCTTGTCGAGTTCCTGTTCTGTTCGTTTAACAGGGTCACACGACAAAATTCCTGCGTGGGCATGCGTATTATGAAGGACAAATCCTTTGAAAGTCTTCAAAACGAGGCTGGTTTGTTTACCAGTCCTCGTGCGGTCTGAATGTCGGCAAAATGTCGGAACCGTTTGACGTGTTCATCCGACAATACAAAAAAATGACCAACATTTGGTCCGACAAATGTTTGGTGGATGCTTGGTGAAATGTCAGGGCCGTTTGACAGGGGCTTAAGTTTTGTCAATGAATGAGAAGTTCTTAGAAGTGTTGTTGTCGATAACTGATGTTTTGTTTGACAAACTAACTGGTCTCTTTTGACTTGCGGTGACTGCCGCACTGGATTTGGAAACGTTTGACCTTGACTATCCTTCAACACAATGTATTTTTATGAACAATTTTTTTTTAATTTAGTTATTTATTTATTTATTTATTTTTTTTTGCAGGGCGCGAAAGAAGACTCATTTTATGATTCAGAAAGAAGCAGACTTACTAAACAGAAGAATTACAGTACCATAAACAATGACGACGATTGACAACCAATGCGCAGACTTTCTACATAAATGATGAATTGAAAACAGTCAAAGTTTTGACGTTATGAATCATTGCCGCAGTTATATCTGCAATTTAAGCTATTGCTAAAGAGAAAACAGCGGGATTCGAACCCATGACCTCCGCCATGCCGGTGCAGCGTTCTAACTAACTGGGCTACGAAGCCATAACTGGGAGAGCAGGGTATTTGAAGTGGGTCCATCGATGCCACTCTCAGGTATACAAGAAAATGACCTCAGTACTTTCTCAAGTGTGACTTCATAGCTCAGTTGGTTGGAGCGCTGCACAAAGGGTTCGAGTCCCGTTGGAGTTTTTTTTTTATTTTCAAGTTTTTTTCTCTCGCAATAGACCCTTTCGCAGTTAGTGTCACGTATACGTAACTTTTGATGAAAACAAAGCTGCAAAAATCAGTCAATATCAGTGGAAAGAGCTTCTAAAGATTACCACATCTACTATTTTTTATAGCAAAAGGCTATAATCTCGCGAATATACAGGTCCGTGAAATTGCGAAATTTTACAGATATTTGTGTGTTGAGGGGCATGAACTTGCCCCCAACATACATTTATCTGTAAAAAACGGTGATTTTGCATGGTAATATCTTCACCATCTTACCACATATTCTTTCAACCCATAGCGACAATTGCTTATTGGTCTAAATAAGAAATTGAGAAAAACGTCTCCTTGTGCTTTATAAATGAACTACAGCAGAGAAAATGCGCCAAAGGTCAAAATTTGTCAAAAATACTGTTACTGGATATCTTGTTGGCTTTAGCTTAGGACAATCGTGGCAATAACATCTAAAGATAAATCTTTTATATTTCAAAACATTTGTGTAATTAGTGTCCCAAAAGCGCAATCTGAAACCTTTTGAGCGATAAAACATTTCACGTTCAACTGTCTCATATTGAGATACATAATTTTTATTTTCTATGAAATCATTTCTTGGTTGGGAAACTGGTTCAAACTTGCAATTGCTATTGTAAAAAAAATTTTTGGTTGTATAAGGGTTTTATTCAATTTTCGTCTGAATATTGTATACTAATAAATAATTATAAAATCAAGTACTGTTTGCTCATATTATATTTATGTAGATACAGAATATTGCTATAAATATCTGATAATCTTTCTGAAACATTTACATTCAAAATTTTGATTCACCTAACTTGCAAAAAACAAGAAAGGCTATTAAATAGAAATACTTGAAAATATGTAATGAAACAATAACCAAACTAAAAGTATTTTAAAAATTCTTTTTGAAAGATAATAAAAAGATCTTTAATTGTTGAAAAATTATTAAAGAAACTTTTAGAGATATGAATCTTTAAAGTTCATTGTCACACATTGAGCTGTATTTGCTTTGAAATAAAGTAAAATGATAAAGCATTTAGCTTAAATTTATATCTTTAAAAATTATTTTTTTAAATTACTACTATTTAGACCATTTGGAAAACTTTAACACCCAAACATGACAGCTGAAAATATTATTATCTGGAAATTCTCCAACTGAGTCAGTAAGTTATGAGCTTTTCTTCTTCAAGACAATAGTGTAATAACCATCTTTTTTCATTCTTAAAAAGTAAACAGAAGTTCTCATTTTACAGTCTGAAACAGAGAAATGTTTGCTCAGCAAGTTATTTTGTTACACCAGTGGCACAGCCTTGCCCCAAATATATTCAGGTAGTGAAACAAAGTTTTTCCAATTTTAAGTATGCCCAATATAAAGTACCATGACAGCTTAATATTATCATTACAACGATAAAGCTAATACAAAAAGCATATTAATGTATAAAATTGATGAAGTCCCATGATTTTGTATCGCTGCACATGTAACTTCAGAAATAACTGGCGAGGGTTGTGAATTTGCAGGAGGGGGCTTTATTTCAGCAGGACAAAGATTTCTTCTTTCATAGCAAACTTCCTTGCATGCAGGACAGACTATACTTCCCCTAAAATCCCAACCATCTTGGTTTTGTACTCGAACATCTAGTATTTGACCTTTGTGGAAACACCTGTATTTGTATCCTTCAATGACAATCCAAAGACCACTGTTATCACATAGGTGGTTGTAGCATCCACTGCCCCAGTCTCTTGCGATCCATTTCACTCCACATTTGGTTTTACTCCAATGGCTTCCTTGCTCTACACAAGTAGCCGTTTTTCCATAGTATTCCATTCCATAGTTGTTTTCCTGCACAGGAGTATTCTCTCCAAATCTGCATGTTGACCCTCTCACTTGCTTTCCAGCCTTGGTCCATGTCAGAGCTTGAAAATAGGGGCAATAGTCAGCTAAAGCTACCGTGCCACCATAATTTTGAGGCATAGCAATTCCTGGCAAGAATTCAAAGTACTGGTATTCAACAGGAAGAGGCGCAGTATATTCACCCAAATTACAAATTGCAACAGATCTATGATCAACTGTACATTTTGTATGTTTTCCTTCTGATGGTGAGTCTAAAATGTCACAGAATGGTGCTATTGTTTCTTTTGCACTTCTCTGAAATGACATCCAAGCTTTGCAGCTGTTTTTAGCAAACAGACATCCCATATTTTCTCCCCAATGAAGTGGTTCAGCCAGGGAGTAGTCAACTTTGTACCAGCCAGTGTCTTCCATCAAGGCTAAAGTCATCCTTGAGAAGACAGAGTTTTGAGTTGTCGCTCCTGTCATGCCTTCATTTTCAAACAATCTCTTCTCCCAGTGAGCAAGTGCTGTTCCTTTACCTCCTTGGTTCTCAAGTTCTCCTCCTTCAAGAGTTGAACAGTTAAAGTGTTTTCTGGCTTCTTCCCTCACACGTTTTGTCACCATGACATTGATTTTGTGTGGGACAGAACCATTGTTTCCTTTGTCTTTTCTTATCATCCAATCAGGCCTTGTTATTTCTTTGATAACCTGTTTGCAGAAGATGTATTGATCAATGATAAATGATAAAATATCTAGCTTGAGCCTGAAACACACTGCTAAGGCAAGCCTTTTCAGCGAAAAAGCAGTTTTTATGTGGTTTTATAGAGAAAACAAAATGCCGTAGTGATTGCTTGTAAGTTAATTTTTTGTCCAAAAAGGTCTGACAGTTCTAAAAAAAGTTTTTCCATTATTTTTAGTGACTTTATGTAGGAGTCAAATCACTTCTAGCTGACCAAAGACCTACTAAGTGGGGACACTATCTTTACCACTTTTACCCTTTCACAATACAGACACACATACAGTAAACACAAGTCTCTGAGGGCTTATGATTTAACATCCTTATCTGAGAAGACATGAATGGCTAACCATCTGCAGATTATTTTACAACTCTAAGTGTTGGTCCAGCTGGGAATCGAACCTGAGCCTCTTGCACATTAGACTGGCACCTTACCAATCAGGCTAATAACTGTAGGCAGCAGCCATATTTTGACTGATAGTCAAAACATTTAAGAAATAAAACATGTTTTACATGCCTTCATAGCCTGGTGAAAATCGAGGTGGACGTGTAGGAGAATTCGAGAGCAGATAAGTGAAAACCTGAGACGAAGTCAAGAGTTTTCACCTGCTCGAGAATTCTCACAAACTTTGCCAAGGTTTTCAACAGGCTAT
>ERZ1740055.329-NODE-329-length-11959-cov-8.455057_pt1 | contig 11959 bp, 8 predicted proteins | sample MGYA00581747_ERZ1740055 | MGnify/ENA primary metagenome ERZ1740055 (study PRJEB43018, sample SAMN04849739) | marine metagenome | isolation source: floating plastic debris | place: Pacific Ocean | collected 2008-08-28 | study: EMG produced TPA metagenomics assembly...
CGGACTCGATCCCGGGTCGTAGAGGTGGGAGGCGCGACTGATGACCACTACGCTATATACCTGTTTACTAACCTTAAAATGAAATTCTTAAAAATTGTGCATCAAGAGCTCGCAAGTTTGTCAAGCAAATTGCTGCCACTTTTAATCTTGTAATTCAAAGTTTAAAATTTAAAACATATTTTCACGTTTTCCGATAGGATGGCAAAGGCACATGAGTTTTATCAAGAATATGTAAACCAGTTTGAGGGAAAAGACAGTCAAACAGTTCATGTCGCTAATACCGAAGACATGCAGAGCTATCTTCTACGAAAGGCCAAAAGCGATGGAGTTGGGTATTTCAACCGCCGAGATCTTCTTGCAGCAAATTTTTACCAAAATGGCGACATTGGTTAGCGTTTTAAAAATTACTAACAGTCAGAATATGATAACTTAGCCATCCTCTCATCAAAATAAAATGCCTTCTTTTGCGAGGCAAACAACCACTCCAGTCCCCTTTCCTTCCCATCCATTCCATCCTTCCAAGTCGGCGTTTATCTGAAAATCTAATTTGTGCTTGAAACTAATAATCCATTGCAGACACCGGCAAACGCTAGTACTCATTCTTCGTATTTGTCGTCGCTGTTCAAGAAATCTTGGTTGCTGTTGTTTTATCACCCGTTGTAAAATATTTGTATATCTTATATATCTTCTGTAAAAAAGGAACTTAGGATTATAGTCAAGTTCATGATCAGTGTTTGTATGCTTGTTGTTGCTCTTCAAGAACATGTTAAAATGTTAGTTTTCGATTTAGCTTACGTTAAGTTATAATTTCAAATACAGTAATCGAAAATACTTTGACAATAGTGGGGGGTTCAAAGTGACGTCATCATAGTAACGTCTCTAATAAGGACACCTCTTTAATACGGAAACTTAGCTGTGTCCTTTTGGTATCCGTATTAGAGAGGTTCGACTGTAGTCCATTAATTAATTTACATTTACAACTTACTTCTTTATGGCCTTAGTCTCAGTTCCTTACTTTTTTTAAAGTAAAATCTTGATATATTTAAGGTAGTTCCAGGGGTTTAATGAAGGGCCGGGCACCGGGTAAATTGACCAGCTGTGAAGACGGCTTTGCCCGGCTGCTTTCAGCATCTCTACAACTATAGATTTATAAAATTATTAAGGCTTTGTATAAACTTTGCCCGAGTGCCAAATGTAAAGGCCCTCCTGCTCCAAACCTTTAAGAAGCCCTTTAAATTCCATTGTCTCATTATATCCTTTTTTGTCACAGTAAACATTACTGCATGGTTTAACAACCAACCATACCATGCCATTGCCATTTCGCTGGCTGCCGTACAGAACGCGGTGTTTAGGGTCATGGTAGGAAGTGACCAATCACTGACTACTATTAATCATCCGTTACCACGCTCAGCTCAAGACAAAATTAATGACCTCAGTAGGTATGTTCCATTTATATTCTATAATAGGAAACTCTAGTGTACTAGTGTACTATTTCTAATTCTGCATTCTAAATTAAGGACGGCTTGACTCGGATACAAGACGTTGCTTTTCGTGGTGTAGTACAAGATGAAACCGCATATTTAATTCCCATATCAGTAGCGAATAAGGTTTTAAAATCCATAGGCATACTCTAGAAATCATTTCAAAGATTTCTGTGCTATTCACTGGTCTACCCTCATCTTTAATGTTGTCATACAATTGCATGCGATTCAACATACCCCTCCAACCTTAATTGGCTCGCTCTTCGTCAGTAAACAAGTAGTAAAAAGCATTAATAAGGAAACCTTCGTTGCCCACATTCGCAAGATCTTCTTCAGAGAAGCTACTAAGGCTAGATCAAATTTTTTTTTTCCAAGTAGGTAAATTCATGTACTTGTACAAAAACGGTTTACTCTCCCAAATTTTCAAACTTTTTTACATCGACTAACGAAACTCATAGCTATATCACCAAGAGTGCTAACTTCTATTATCTCCCATTTTGTAGGAACAACAATAATTAAACTGTTCGTCATCAAATACGAAGGTCCTAAATTTTGTAATACTCTTAGCTTTGACATTTCCAGTTGCTCAAGTGTCTCCACTTTCATTTCCAAACCCTAGATCATTCACCAACTCCGTATTTTCGAGTCTTAGCTCTATAACTATTTTCGTAATAATTTACATTATGCCATTGCACCAGTGTATTGTTATTCTGCATGGTCAAACATTATGACAGGGGAACCCAAATATCATAATCTCTGTTGGTTTCTTTTGGGCTTCTTTGCCACGTAAATTGTTTTTGTAAATACTTGTTATGTATGTTTTTAAAGTATGTGATGAAACAAATTAGCTGAACTAAAGTAAACTGAACTGCCACACTTAGACATTTTGTGCTTTTCTGAACGTGTTGTTAAAATAGATAAGAATATTAAAAATCACATTTTTTCACAGAGATACCACGGGATTTCTTATCTCATTCACGCTGCTGTTCTCCATGGCGTTTTTGTCTTCAAGTTTTATCGTGTTTCTAGTGCAAGAGCGGTCTAACAAAGCCAAGCACGTCCAGTTGGTCAGCGGTGTGGACCCGATTAGTTACTGGACGTCTGCTTATCTTTGGGATATGATAAACTTCATGATTCCTTCCTGCACTCTTCTTATCCTATTTGTTGTGTTTGACGTTCCCGCATATCGAGGTACGGAAACAGTGTCTCTAGATACCAAACGTAATTTATATTTATTTTTTATATGGCTCCTGCCTCGACTAGTCGAACGGAGTCATAATGTCATCGAGTAGTGTAAGAGTGAGCCACATAAACAGAAAGCCCAAACATGTTTTCCTGTATTTTGAGGTATTAGCGTTTAAACTTGAACTGTTTAAGCTATAAACGATATATCCAACTTTACAAACGAGGATATTAGACTATTGTCATGAGAGGCAAGTAATAGATAATCTGTGCATTTTTTGCTGCATCAAAATGCATTTAGTTTATTTTACTTAAACACAATTAATTAAAAGCATTCAAAGTTCATCTCAATGAACAAAATGCAGATTCACCAAAGCAAATGAGGTTTTTTGTTTTTTTTTTGAGTTTTTGAGCTTGTTTGTTGATAAAATTTTATTTATATTTTACCGATTCTGTCAGTCAGAAAAGAGCTGCTAATGTATCTTATTTTAGGGTTAATTTAAAACTAAATGCAAAACAGTCCAAATCAACATTTTTCTTACTAGAATTATTTAATATATTTGCCTCCACATCAGTCCATTTAGTAAATTTTTTCCTTTTACATGTAAATGTTTGCAGTAGTCACGTTTACCTATTGAGTGACCATGCTCTGTTTTTAAGACGTCTCAAGGGATTGTGAAAACAATTAATACCAGGAAGTAATGGCATTTGAAAATGGCATCATACAGGAGCCATATGCGCTGTTTTAGCGCCTTTTGTTTCATCAGTTCAAATCTAGCAAAATTGCGTGTATTCTTGGAGTAAGTTGTTTAATTTTAAATTTTCTTGCAGAATCTTCATAATAAACGTACGTTTTTCATATAGCAGTTTTTACATAGCTTATTAGGAAAGCTGAATTGCATTAATTTACTAAAAGATTGTTAGTATATGTAAATATGAACTTCGTTTACTGTCCAAAATCCGCGCTCGCGATTGGTTAAAATCGATCACATAATTTTGCATTACGTGTCGACGTCACAACGATGCTTTAATTTCAATAACGCATAATTTTTATGTGTTCTTGAAAATGACATTAGAGACGTAGTTTGGGTGTGCCTGTCCAAGGAAGAAAAACGTGAGTTTCCTTTAGCTGTTACAAGAAATGTGCATTTTCGATAAGAGGTGAAATGTTTGTGAACGAGCACTATAGGCGCTCATCTGCCGTGTGGGAAGCAGAGTTCGATTCCTGGCTCTATCTGCACTCGCTCCGGTCTTCTCTCGACTGGTTAGAATAGAAAGTGCTATCCTTGCTACAACATCCAATGGTCAAACAGTCGTGTGTTTCCAGATAAGAGCGTTCAGCACAGTCGCTCAATTGCTTAAATGCTTCCATAACATTTCATTCAAAGTTGGCTTTTGGCCAAGGCATGAAATGCGATGTGAGATTTAATACTGTTTAAAAACTGCCGTTTTCAGTACTATTTAGCCCGCCGCGACTGATAAAGAAATTAACCGTCAGCGTTACGCACGAACAGTGTGTGTGTGTATATACAACAAACAGTTAAATTTATCAAAAATAACTTTTTCCAACTTATATGCGTGGACCTCTCTTTTTTGTCGCAACTCAAATTGATTTGCAAACCAGTTTACAAAACCAGTTCAACCAGTTCAAGTATAGTAGAACCTACGTTTCTCTCGGCCGAGTACGAAAAAACTGGCCCTGGCCACGAAAGTTTAATGATTGGTCGATCGGTCGGACAGTTGGATGAGTGACAGAGTCCTTTTGATGACATAAAGGCATTCATTCACTGTACCGCATGATCTGTGTTACTCGAACACACTTGTCATTCTTCAGCGTACTAAGTAGCATAAGGAGCTTCAACCGAGCACGTAGTGCTATACAACTTTTTGTTTTAAGCTTTCTGATAGCAATGATTTGAATTGTATATATATTTTTTTAACTTTCTGACGAGTGATTCTATACGTGTCACGAAACAGGCTTGTAGGGATGAAATTAAAGTGTTTTTTTTTTCTCCTTCACAACTGTATATGCTTCGCTCCACTTCATTCAGTTGAGTACTTTAAAGCGATAAAGTCGAACAACAAACTTCCCTTGTAGATTTTTTGTATATACTAAAAAATTGTATTGTATTTTATTTGTGTTTCAGGAATCCGGTTGGGTTATGTATTTCTGGTAATGGTGATGTACGGCTGGGGAGTTATCCCATTGATGTACCTTTTCTCGTTTGTGTTCAAGACTCCGTCTACAGCTTTTGTTGTACTAGCAATCTTCAATATATTGACAGGGCTCGCTACTCTTATGACTGTCAACATACTCAGTATTCCAGCACTAGATCTGTTGGACGTGGCCAAAAGTCTCAAGTGGGCCTTCCTTGTTCTACCCAACTACTGTCTCGGACAAGGACTTTCGGATATTTTTAACAACTATAACAGTATCAATATTTACAACAAGTTTTTAAACATATGCATGAAACACCTTCCTGACGCCAAAAAATGCGACAAATATATTCGTGAAAAAGCTGGAGCCTCACTGCAGTTCCAAACAAATTATCTTGCCTGGGAAAACCCAGGTGTTGGAAGATACTTGTTTTTCCTTGCATTCGAGGGAGCTGTGATTTTTCTAATTGTGTTGATAATCGAATACGGCGTCTTTAGACTTTCATGGAGCGGCCGTCGAAGAATAAACAAAAGCTATCACGCTCTCGACACGTCCCTTCCAGAAGATGACGATGTAAAGGCAGAAAGACAGAGAATTTTATCCGGCCAGTCTCTACCAGATGTTCTTGTTATTAAAGATCTTACTAAAGTCTTCAGTTCTTCATTTTTTCGCAGCTTATCGGGTAAGTTATTGCTTGTTTATAACAAATGTCGTATTCAGCAAACGTAAATAATAAATAGTTTTTAGTGGGAGACCGCTGCTCTTTTAATCTTGAAACTGGTATATAACCATCCACAATCTACAGACGAAAGGACATGTGTGCTCCGCTGTCGATCAACTTTCTGTGTTTTTCAGCGGATTTCTTAGGATCTGCTAAGTATTTCGCTTTGATTTCTCGAAAAGCAAAGGCTTAAATTGAGAGCGACTACGTTCAGCTACGAATCGCTAATTAAGTTCCATCGTTCGGTTCTACCGAATGGACGCTCTCTTTGGTTACTCAGTTATTGCTTTCCTTTTAGGAGTAGGATGCTGACTGACATTCATGATAAGTCTTGTTTATCCAAGAAAATGAATATATTTTTCAGTTACAGTGAAAAACAAAACATATCCTGGTCTCCTACTATGTAGCTCAAGCTGTCTATTTTTACAGCTGTGCTTATAAAAGCGTGAACACCTGAAATATGTCTGGAATGTTTGTGTTGTAACCAATCACAGGCGAGATCTTCACACCACAGGCAACGAACGGTTTTCTAGCGGTCACGGAACAAATTATTTTCGTTTTGTTTAAGGTTACAAGCTGTCTTATTAGGAATTTAAAACACCGCAGGTCCGCTGTTCCTCATTAACAGTGCTGAGGGCCGCATCCATCACTTGCAATATTAGAAAGAAAAAAATTAGAAGCAAACGCAACGACGACCAGCTTCCATGTATAAAGGACGTTTCACATGTGAAGACTGTAAAAGTAAAAAATCGTGATGTTTTCATTTCTGAGAGCAGAATCCGTGCTAATATTTGTTTGTAGAACAAGGCGATTGGATTTACTGTATGTGGGCAAACGATTGAATATTTGAACTACTGTTCTGCCAGAAGTTCCTTGATTGCAAGATCTGCAAATTCAACTTGTACGGCGCAAAAGTAAACAGCCCAGCCTTAGCCTTTTATCTGAAGGTGTTTATGCGTTTGATATCGGGAGGGGGATATTACATGCAATGAGGAGATATGAGGGCAATTATTTTCTTGTGAAAAGACTAAATATTGAAATAAAACAAAAATAATTTGTTCCTTGACCGATAGGGAACCGCTCGTTGTCTATGGTTTCTGTGGTGTAAAGACCTCTCCTGTGACTGGTTGCAACACAATAAACATTCCAGACATGTTTAAAGTGTTCTTTCAACACGTAGCAAGGAGGTTAATCGCTGTTTCAGGTTTATAACTGGCTTAGCCTTCCTCTAGGCATAGCTTTAACTCTAACCCCAGCCTCCTTTTAGCCTTACTGAAGGTTTTTGATCAACCTGGTTCCAATTCTAAGGCATGTCGAGAGGGCTTGGATGATAATTTTCCCAAAACTTTAGTTTGATCCCACACGGAGCAGGAACACACCGAGAAAGAGATAAAACCTCTCGATTTTGCTGGTAATAAAACAAACATATTCACATTATTCTAGCTAACGAAAGTACAAAGCGAGCGAATCCCAAAAGTATGGCTAAAAATGGTTAGACGTATTGTGACAATAAGAAACGCTTGTTACCTATTTTACTTGTCCTCATACGGAGCGTTTGCCGTCCTCCGGTAATGATCTGTTTTCTTTTTTTTACCTTTCAGCGCCATCCGTACCATTGGTTGCCGTCGACCATTTGTCTTTCGGAATTTCTCAAGGAGAATGTTTTGGTCTTCTGGGAATTAACGGAGCCGGTAAGACTACAACGTTCCGTATGTTGACTGGAGACGAATCCACAACATCAGGAACTGCTGTCCTGGACTCAAATGACATACATCGAAACATGAACAAGGTAGGGTCGTCCTCCTATTTTATTCTAGTTATACTAAAAGAATGAAGTCCGTTCATACATGTGGGATCCAATGTCAAAACAAATGTCCGTTTTATGGTTTTTTTACTTTATAGCCACATATATGCGTGAACTTCTTATGTCTTTATTGATAAAGCTGCCTTAAAATTGTTTGAAGTCAGCATTTAGAGAAACAGCATTAAGCTTGTGTCCAAATTCTATATTTCTTTAACGCAAATACTTTGAAAACAAGTCCAAAGCATATATATAGGCCAAATTAGCTCAAACTTCAATTTCAAAATTATTCTATTTAATCGCAAGTTGTGACTCAATAAGTTTGTTCGATGCGAAACTGTGAAATTTTTGACTTTGCTGAGAATATTTTAAAATTTGGACTTTGAAGCTTTTGATGCGTTGGTTAAAAATATATATCGGTCTATTTTCACTTCTCGTAAAACAAGATCGTTGGGTCCGTGTTTCGAAGTCCTGATCAGACTGGTCTAGCGCAATTAAGAAACCAAAAATGAAATTTTGGAAGCACCCTGTTTTTACCAGTCAAATTTGAACCCGTCAACGTCGTCGATGCTGAGTGGCTCAGCAGATTCAAATTGACAGTTGCAATTGTCTTAAAGTGTGTGTATCACCTTTCAAGAAATTTTGTCTTATAATTTGGGCCTTACTAAACAATTTCCAAAAAAAATTTGAAAATCGACCAAATATTCTTCCCGTTATTAAACTTCAAAGCTATTGAAAAAGCCACGCCCTTTGAAAATGTGATATATACACTTTAAAGATTTAAAACTTGAATCAACTAATCTAATGTTTGCTCTTTCACTAAACTTGAGAATCCTTCTTTTTAACAAACATTCATTATTTCTCACTACTGCTATAATATTTCAACACTTTTGCTAAATACAGGACTGAGTGCATGCAGTCCCAGAATTCGCATTCAGTTTTGTACTTGCACTAGCCGCATGCAGTCTTAGACTACCTATTTTTTTGAACAGGTTCGGCAGCGTCTTGGCTACTGCCCACAGTTTGATGCGCTGATTGGCGAAATGACAGGCAGAGAATTGCTGTTTATGTACGCAAGATTGCGTGGTGTGCCGGAAGCTTCAATACCAGAAGTTTCTGAGAACCTGATTCAAATGCTTCTGCTACAGGATCATGCTGACAAAGTGTCAAAGTCTTACAGGTTAGCCCAACTAAACCTTTGCCCAACTTAGCTCTTTTAATCTTGAAACTGGTATATAACCATTCTTTTACAGTCAAACCGGATGTTCTTTTGATGACACCCTTGCAAACTTCCGCCGCAACACTGGAATTTTTATTTTAAAACAGTTTGAGTGCAGCAAGTTCCTTCCTGCGCGAGCAAGTTGCAAGTTTTTTTTTTATGTGTAACTGGCGAATAGCTTACACAAATTGCAATCGTACTACTCCGCTAGAGAAGGAAACGAATAATTGCCCTTGTGGTTGCCTGGTGTAAAACAATCACAAATTGTAGAAGTTGTGGGATTGTCGTCACGTACGGTTTCAAATATTGTGGACAAGTGAACTGAGCAACTTGCTCGTGTAATTTGCAACTTTCTATGCTCAAACTGTCAATCAAAATCCCAATGTTGCAGCGAAAGTTTGCAAGGTTGTTATCAAAAGAACATCTTATGAAGACCTTCTAAAAGAAGAAATCTCATTTTTTCCTGTTCTTTTTAATTGTAATCGCCATTTATGCTACTTAATAAGCAAAAACAATAAAGTGAATGGCTGATACACTAAATGAAATTCAACTTGCCAGTGAACCAATAAAAATAGGAGTTCGGAAAAAGTCAGCAAAATGTAACCGCGGACAGCCGTTTTGTTCTTTTTGGTACTCGTCAGCGCGGTGTTGCAAGCAAAAAATGAACAGCCAGCCAGCATGAGAACCAATTGTTCACCCCTGCCCAGCTGAAACTTAAAACCAACTCAAATCAATATCCGTTCACTGACAAGTTAAACCACGGATTTACAAAACGATCCTGTAGGAATTTACATGACGAAATCATGTTTCAAACGAAACAACATTTCGGATCTGAAAAGACTTACGGTCTCAAATATATAAAATATAGACTGTATTGATGAAACGAAATAGTCCTTAAAAACTAACGCGATCTTGTGACATAATTTCCATTCAGTGGAGGTAACAAACGAAAGTTAAGTACAGCTATATCCCTGGTTGGCGATCCGCCAGTGGTCTTTCTTGACGAACCAACCACGGGAATGGATCCAGTGGCGAGGAGATTATTATGGGATGCGCTTTCAAAAGTCCGGGCCGAGGGTCGGTCTATTGTTATCACGTCACACAGGTTAGCTGAAGGCCTTTGAAAAAGTAGCGATTGATTAACTGAAGGGTTGCCTTTACAAATAACATTAAACACACGATAAGCCAAAAACCTATTTTGATTCAATGTCATGAATTGATTCTTCTTTATTGGATTTTTTGTAAAAGAAATTACTCGTAAATCTGAGATATGTTTTTGTATAGCCTAGCACTGAAATACAGGCCTTAGTCATGATACCCGCCAACCTTTGCACTTACACATGATATTTCCCAGCAAAGGCGTGGAGCTAGGTACATAGAACGCGCGAATATTCGATGAAACTTGTAGAATATCATTGTGTGCATTTCAGATAATAAAAAAATATTAAAACTATTCTACAGTATTAACAGTGGCAAAGAATGTTCCTCGTATCACGATTTTTTATCCTTTCATTTGTACATACTTTTTACGTACTTTGGAATTGTGGTCTTTTCAAAATTCTTTGTTTTCTTAATCAGAACAAAAGAAAGACAATAGGACTTTATTGCTAGCTGTTGTAATCTTCTCTTTTGTAGCTTTAGCGATTTCGTATCCTTCCTACCACGCAAATTATGCTCTCTTAACAATTACTAGAGATAGCAATCTCTATACCTCGCAAAACCTTGTTCACTCCCTCAGTTTTCCACATTGAAAAATTTACCCCAGTCATTACTTTATGACGTCACGTGTACCAAATTTGTCCCGGCACTGTTCCTTCGGTACGTGCAAAGATGGCGGGTATTGCGTGAGTAAAGCCCAAAATTCAAAATATAGGTTTTACTTACCTCGTTTATCCAGAACTCCATGCAAGTTCAGTGGGTTGCGAGATTGGGAGATGCGCGCCTTTTTGGCTGTTTAACATCTTGTACCTAAGACGCTCTAGATATAAAATAATTTGGATAGTACGTGCGTTTTGATTAGTCAACAAGTGTGTTTTCATAGCGCTATGAAACACAAAAATGACGTGAGCGATATGATTGACTGCATCCAAGTTGTGAGAGTTTAAAGAAATAAAACTTTATACACGTGATTTGTATAAGGTCATTTTCTTTGTTAAGTTTGAAAATAATTTTGTAAAATAAATAAAACATGTTCTCTGTGCTTCATAACTTGATGAAAAATTGGCAAAGTTTGTGAGAATTTTCGAGTTCTGCCCTCGAATTCTTTTAAACATTTGCCTCGGTTTTCACCAGACTATGAAGACACGGAGAATATGATTTAATTTTTAAATAATGAATGATAAACGTGCAAAATATCGTGCACTATAGTTAAGAGAACTTCAAAGCCAAAAGTAATATTGAATCAATCATTTTTAGTATGGACGAGTGTGAAGCTCTGTGTACACGTCTCGCTATCATGGTGAATGGGCGTTTCAAATGCCTTGGAAGTATACAACACTTAAAGACCAAATTTGGACAAGGCTACACGTTGCTGGCTAAGGTGGGACCCATGCACCAGACCAACATGCTTGCTGACACCCGACCGTTGAAGGAGTTTATCCAAAGTTCATTTCCTGGTAGCATCCTTAAAGACGAACACGAAGGCATGGTTCATTATCACATTTGTGATCCCAGAGTATCGTGGGCTCAAATATTTGGAGTCATAGAGGGCAACAAGCTCAATTATTGCATCGAAGACTATTCCGTCAGTCAAACAACACTGGAGCAAGTGTTTCTTAATTTTGCTCGTACACAAAGAGAAGTGGAAGAATAAAGCGAACTGTAAAAAATCATTTTTAAGTAAAAATTGGTTTTTACAATAATTCAGATTTCATAAAATAAGTTCTCCTTGTGAATTTTATAACTTTGTATGTTTAGTCAACATAAACTAAAGACTTGAGTGTCCTGGAGCACCCTTTCTGCTTTTTATTACTTTTATAGAAAAACTTTAACCTTTTGGTAAAATCGAATGTACTTAATTCCGCACCAAAATCACCAGAATAACTGAACTTGTTGAAACTGAGCATTTTGTATTAAGTATAGTTTTAAAAACTATCATTGTCACACAGTTCTGAGACTAAAGTTTATAGATATATTATAGTTTAATTATAAAACTTCAAAGTTTTGTTGAATACGATATTCTGGTCAACAGTAGCTTCATTCGAGAACCACGGATTCTTCGTAGTCAAGATTAAATTACATGTAGTTGTAATGGTTGCAAAACAGCGGCCTCGTATCGAGGTTCATTTTTCTTTAGTTACACGTGAAACAATACTATTGTCAGAAATTCGTCGGGGTTGGGTAATCGAATCGTCGATGTTCCTAGATCGTTGACAGTGATTGCAATCATCGTTGCGTG